>Ga0067045_1027502_pt1 | contig 107782 bp, 84 predicted proteins | sample TerdegcTABiofilm_FD_59184 | JGI IMG/M metagenome (GOLD analysis project Ga0067045, IMG submission 59184) | Combined Assembly of (Gp0054472, Gp0054536) Wastewater bioreactor microbial communities from Singapore -Terephthalate degrading...
CACCAGCATCTATGAAGGCACAAGTCAGCTGCAGGTGGTTGCTGCCATTAGAGGTGTAACAACCGGAGTCTATCTTAAGGCTATGCACGATTATGAAACCCGGCCAGTCATGCCCGAGATGGAATACCTCAAAACCATCCTAATGGATATGACTACAGAATACGAAGAAGCTGTACGTTGGGTAGAGGCAACCAACAATGCCGAACTACTTGATTTCCATGCCAGACGTTTGGTCGAAATGGCCGCCAATATCATCATGGGTTATCTACTTTTGATAGATGCCCAGCAAAACAATGAATTCACCAAATCGGCCGATATTTTTATCACCCGTGCACAGGCTGAGAACAAACAAAAGTGGGTTTTTATCCGCAATTTTGACCTCAAACAAATTGGTAACTATAAAGTTTTCATACCTTAGCAGACTGAATTCATAAACAGCCTGCACATGTTTCTTAAATTAACAATTTGGTTGACGGGCCTGATATACGGTAAATACAGCATACAATACATTGAATTTTTCCGCAAAAGAAATCTTCAACCCGATGTCAGGCCCTGTCTAAAAGACCATTACCTGCCACATTTTTTCCCCTTCTTTAAGCGAGTGGCAGAAGTGCCCTTGCTTAAAACGAGCGAAAAGATAATTTTCGACGCTTCCCCTTTTGGTTGCACTTTTAAAAATTGTCCGTTTTCCAAGCGTAAACCTGAAACTTTCAGTGCCTACAGAATAGGTAAAAATGTTCTTACGGCCTACGGTTTTGCGGGTCGCAGCTTTGGTGCCAAACATCGCGAAATAGCCTTCTTTTTAGACAACAAATTTGTATTGGGCGAAATTTCCTTTTCACTTGGAAAATCAGAAAAACCTGACATTGAAAAGATTTATGCTGAGCTTGCCAGCAAATACAAAATCAGCATTATCGATTCAGCCAAAGGTTTCTATATTGAGGACCCCGCCGATTCCCTGATTTATTGCCACAACAATGGCTTTGAACTAACTTTAAGTTATTTCAACCCTAACGTGGAGGGTCTTCTGGAGGCTATGGAATTTTGGTTTAAAGAACCTGTCGCTCAAAAGAAAGAAAAAGAATCAAAAGTTAAACTGTAATTATTGGAACACCAACGCGTTTAAAATATCAAGGCCAAGGGCATAAGCGTTAATCGTATTCCATTGCAAAATGAGCAAAACCATCATTAAACCTAAAAAATATAGTATAATGAGAAACAAGATTGTAGCCGGTAATTGGAAAATGAATCTCACTTTTCAGGAGGCCGAGGAGCTTTTGTCGGAAATCGCCGACAAGCTGGAGAAAGTAGAACTTCGCGACACCGAAGTAGTGGTATGTCCTCCCTTCCCCTATCTCGAAATGGCATTAGACATTGCCGGGGAATCAGTTTTTTCGGTTGGAAGCCAAAATTTAAGTGAATACGAAAAGGGAGCATACACGGGTGAAGTCTCAGCCCAAATGCTCGCCTCGATGGATGTCGATTATTGCATCCTGGGGCATTCCGAAAGAAGAAAATATTTCGGCGAAACCGATGAAATAATTGCCCGTAAAGTTGACCAGGCTATCCGCCATGAATTTATACCCATTGTATGCGTGGGTGAACTTTTGAGCGAGCGTGAAGCCGGTAAGCATTTTGACGTGGTTAGGGAGCAACTCGAGAAAGGTCTGTTTTTCCTGTCAGAAGATGAATTTAGCAGTGTGGTTATTGCTTATGAACCCGTCTGGGCTATCGGAACGGGGGTGAATGCCACACCAGCCCAAGCACAGGAAATGCATGCCTATATCCGGCAACTCATTGAATCGAGATATGGCAAAGATGTAGCCGATGAGACTCCTATTTTATACGGGGGCAGTTGCAATGCTTCGAATGCAGCAGAAATTTTTGCCCAGCCCGATGTTGACGGCGGACTTATTGGAGGCGCAAGTTTGAAAGCTGATGAATTTGTTAAGATTGTGGAAGCAGCAGTCAACAAAAAATAAGTGACGGATGAATTATATCGAAATCCGATTTTCAATTGACCCGGAGGGCGGCGAGGGCGAAGTACTTGCCGCCCTTTTGGCTGACATTGGTTTCGAAGGAGTAGTAGAAGAAAATCAGCTGCTAAAAGCATACATTCCCGAATCCGAATTCAATGAAGAAAATCTGCGAGACATGATGATTTTAGCCGGGATAAACAAACCCTTCGGGAAATCATTGATTGCCGAGCAGAATTGGAATGAGGTATGGGAAAGTCAATTTGAGCCTGTCGTAATAGCCGGGCGCATTTATGTCAGGGCTCCCTTTCATCCGGATCGCAACGACATAGACTTTGAATTGGTAATAGAGCCACGCATGTCGTTTGGCACTGCCCATCACGAAACAACGGCCCTTATGCTCGAGTATTTATTAGAATTGCCTCTCGAAGGCCGGTCGGTGCTCGATATGGGTTGCGGAACCGGAATTCTGGCTATAATGGCTGCAAAATTAGGGGCTAACCCGGTTGTGGCCATCGACAACGACACCTGGGCAGTATCCAATGCCAGAGATAATATTCTCATTAACAATACTCCATCCATTCTAATAGAATTGGGAGATGCCCACGCATTGACGCAATATTCATCGTTCGACGTAATATTGGCTAACATCAACCGCAATATTTTGCTCAACGACATGAAAGAATATTGCAAAGTATTGAATAATCAAGGCATTATACTTTTTAGTGGATTTTATCTCAACGACTTGCCGGCAATAGAACAAGCTGCCTCGCAAAATCAACTCCGTTTGATATCTTATAAAAACAAAAACAATTGGGTTGCAGCAACCTTTGCAAAAAGTCTTAAAGATTAGATAAAATAGGATTCCGCATTTCGTGATAACTTAGCACCAAAAACAGGTATGAAAAAAATACTCCTGTTCGGTTTGTTTCTCATGATGACGCCGGCTTTAATTAAAGCCCAGGAGCCTGCAGAAGCTTTTTGGTTGCGCGTCGATGGACTCTTTGCCAAAATAGAAATCAGAGATAAAGACAAAAAACTGGTTTTCTCCGGGCCTGATTTTGTGAGCGATTTAAAAAGCCGCTGGACAAAGATAAACACCCTTTCAGGCAAAGAAAAGGCTACGGATGTAGTGATTGAGAAAATGCTGGAGCGTAGGCTCAAACCTTACGAACATATTGCCCCATTTTTACGCACGCTCCTGAATTATGCTTCGCTCAAAGCGGAAAAGGAACAAGTGGATGCTTTCCTTCAGAGCGTTCATTACCTACTCGAACAGCCCGGAAGCCCCAGAATAATTGAATATTTGGGTGTTATCGAGGGAATAGTGGCCGATTCTCTCCTTTCCAATTACAAAAGCGTAACGTGGAAAATCAGCGCGCCTGATTTTGAGATTTATAACGAACCTGCCCCCCAGTTTGTCTTTAAAAACATTGATTTGATTTGCATTAATGGTAATTCCAGTCGAAAAATCAAAGGTACACGAGGAAAATTTGAACCTTTCACCCGAGCATGGAGAGGAGAAACTGGAATTGTTGACTGGGTAGCGGGGGGCAAGACCAATGATTCAATCAGAATCGAGCTAAATAAATACCAGATTTTCCTGCAAGGCACTGATTTTTCGGCAGATTCTGTACGTCTTATTCACATTAAATTTTTCCCCCAAGGAGTGGAAGGAAGATTTGAAGACAACTTTCGCAAGGGTGGACGCCCGGGTTTGCCAAAATTTGAGACCTATCAAAAAAACTTAAAAATCCCGGGTATTTCGGAAAGGATGGAATACCGAGGCGGTCTTCGGCTCGAAGGAAATGAACTTACAGGCGTGGGGTCTCCCGGTTATCCAGCCTCAGTGCTTTTGAAAGCACCTAATAGAAAAAGCGTGAGCCTTAGGGCACAACGCTTTTTTTTTAATCCCCCTTATATTTCGGCCAAAGATGCTTTTGCAACCATTCATTATGGTAACGACTCGATTTATCATCCCGCTATCTCTTGCGTATTCGATGAAAAAGCTTTGACACTCAATCTCTATCAGGGAAATAGCCTATTGGCCGAAATGCCATTTTATAGCTCCTATCATCATGCTGAATTGCAAGTTAATACGCTTGCCTGGAATGTAACCGATTCACTTATGGTTTTCCGCAAAGGGACAGGTCTGGTAAGAGAAAACGATGCCATGTTTATTTCTGAAGATTATTTCAGAAATGATGATTATTCTAAAGTTCAGGGTATTGACCCAGCAAATCCGCTCAAAGTTTTATACGATATTTCCAAAAACCTGAAAAGAACACGTATTAGCCTCAAAGAATATGCGGCTCTGCGAAATCAGAATCCGGACCAGGCAAGGGCGCAGATACTTCAATTGGCCGCCTGGGGTTTTCTGATATTCGACTTCGATGCTGATGTAATAGTGCTTAAAGACAAACTTTTTCATTGGGTTGATGCCTACAACGGGAAAAAAGACTACGACAACCTGTTTGTCTTTTCCGAAAAAGCCGATACCAATGGCTTGCTCAATTTGCGCAATCTCGACTTATTGGTTTACAATGTCAAAAGTGTTATTCTTTCTGATTCCCAAAAGGTTGCCATTACTCCTTATAATCAACGTCTTATCATCAAAGAAAACCGAAATTTAAGTTACAGTGGAAGGGCAAAAGCAGGTTTTTTTGATTTCTACGGAGTTAACCGTAACCTCTTCCTTTACAAAGAATTCCAACTGAGCCTTCCAGAAATCGATAGCATCCAGTTTCAGGCTATAGACCCGGCCAAGGGGAAACAAAATCGCCCCTCATTGGTAAAAATCGAATCCCAGATTGAAAAAGCCTCAGGCACCCTGCAGATTGACCACCCCACCAACAAATCTGGTCGAAAAAATTTAAAAATCCCTTATCCTGTTTTCTCTTCCCGTAAACCCTCCTTTGTTTTTTACGACCGTAAAGGAAAATATAGGAAAAAATACAATCGCACGGCCTTTTATTATCAAATCGATCCCTTTACCCTTACCAACCTCGACAATTTCATCATTGATAGCCTCAACCTGCAAGGAACCCTTTTTACTGATAACATTTTTCAACCCTTGCGAAGACCATTAAGCATCAGACCTGATTACAGCCTTGGTCTGGATGTATACACACCTAAGGTTGGAGAAAACATATTCCTGAAAGAGGGTAAGGGAAAAGGACGTTTCACCGGTCGGATTGATCTAAGCCATAAAGGTTTTCGTGGAGATGGGAAACTTGAATACCTCAGCAGTATTTCTCTAAGCGACACTGTCAATCGGGCTGATACTACCGACTTTCTTTTATTCCCGGATCAGGTTTTAGGGCAAGTGCTTGCTTTTACTTTGCCAGAAGCCGAAAAGCCGATAGAATATCCTCAGGTGACGGGACGTCGCGTACGAGAGGACTGGAGACCTTATGCCGATCTGATGGTTCTTAAATCTCAGAAATATCCCTTCGATATGTACAAAGGGCTTATGCGCTTTGAGGGAAATCTGATATTAAAACCCGACGGCCTGGACGGACAAGGTGAGGCCGGCTTTGACAGAGCCAGGCTCTCTTCGCTTGCATATTCTTTTGGCGCAAAAAAAATGATGGCCGACAGTGCCACATTCGTTTTGCGTACGCCTGACGAAAAGAACATTGCCCTAAAGGCTGTCAATTACGATACAGAAGTTGACTTTGCCTCATCCAAAGCAACCTTTACCTCACAAAAACAGGCTCGGGTTGAGTACCCTGCTTTCGATTTCACTTCAAACCACAGCCGCTTCGATTGGGATATAAAAAAACGGACGCTTTCGCTTAGCTCACCCGGATTCGAAACCCACCGCGATGAAATTTTCCAATTACCCTTACCTGAACTGATTAAACGATTTGAGACCAACCAATTGCGTGGCCCTTACTTTTGGGCAAATCGCCCCTCTCTCGATTCGCTTCGATTCATGGCTTTCTCGGCAGATTATGATATGAATACAAACATAATTTTAGCCAAAGAAGTCCCTTTCCTTTCAGCCGCTGATGCTTTATTCCTTATCCCCAATCGTACCATCACCCTTCAACCAGACTTTAAACCTATCTCCATTGAAAATGGAAAGATGGTTACCAAAAACAATAATAACATTTTCACTTTTGAAGACATAAACGGAACCGTATTTTCTGGTAAAAAATTCAAAATGTCGGGAGTGTTACATTTCAATCAAGGGAAAAAAGGAGATGATTTGGTATTCTTTTCTTCCATTGAAAACAGCAATACCGGCAAATACACAATTGCATCCGGCAAGATTTCAGACACATCGAAATTTCAACTTAACCCATGGTTCGATTTTTATGGAGAAACCAGTCTCGATTCACGACAATCTGCCCTCCGGTTTACCGGATTTTATCGTCTCTCCGGCGAAGCCTGCTCAGGAAAACAGTACACACCTATCCAGGTTGATACACTTCAGGAATCGCAAAAGATAGCTCTACCGTTTGCATCCCTTTTATTTGGTTCAGGTGGTAAAAATATTATCAGTGGATTGTTCATACACCGGCAGGGAGGGGCTTTCTACGGTCGTTTTATGGGGACACCCCAAGATCCAAGAGATGAAACTGTATTTGGAACGCGTGGAATCATTAAATTTAATGAGTCGCAGGAACGTTACGAAGCAGGACCTGAATATTTACTTAATAAACCTACCTCCCAGGGAAATCTGTTGTTTTACTACCCTTCTGGTTGTATGCTCGACATGAAGGGCAGGTTTAATTTTAAACCCGTCTTTTCCCCTGTCATTAAAATAAGCACAACTGGTTCAGCACGTTACTTACTTAAAAACGATAGCTTAAGCACCTCTTTGCTATTGGCAGTGCAATTCCCATTCATCGACAAAGCCTGGAAAACAATGGAAACCGATTTGCTCGCTTACGACAATCCACGGGTATCCATAGAAAATGGCAGATATCGCACGCAGCTTATCGACCTGGTAGGAGAGAAAAACTACGAAATATTAATTACAGATCTTGAAAGTGCCAAAAGCAGAGCCAAAGAAATACTGAATGCCAAACTTCTACTCAGTGATATTAACTTTAGCTGGGATTCTGTTAACCAGGTATTTAATTCCAAAGGCGAAGTAACCTTGTTGTATCTCGATGGATCCTTCGTGGGTCGAAAAATGAAAGGGTACGTCCAGCTGACGAGAAAGGCGAACGCCAAAGAAGATCAATTGCGCATATTGCTTCGGCCCGACGATGATTATTACTACTTTTTCGATCTGGGAAGAGGAAATGCATTGCGGGTTTACAGTAGTTCCAAAGAATTTACCGACCAAGTAGTCGAAGCAAAAGATGAATTCAACAAACAAATGGAAAAAGCGGATGGCGATAAACGTTGGCCCGCATTCAGGTTGGCACCCGTTACCCGCGCCGAGGCAATTACTTTCAGGGCTGAGATGGAAAACATAAATTTGTACAGGAAAAACTAAACCAACAAAAATTGATTAACATTCTAATTTCCATTATTATAGCCTATCTGTTAGGCAGTATTCCTACAGCAGTTTGGGTAGGCAAATGGATGTATCATATCGATATAAGAGAACACGGGAGTCGCAATGCGGGGGCCACAAACACCCTTCGTGTATTAGGGTTAAAAGCCGGTATACCGGTAATGATTTTCGACGTTTTCAAAGGCTGGTTAGCTGTGAAAACAGCAGCCTGGCTGGGCAGCGATGCTGTTTCGGGAAATTTAAAAGAGCTTTTCCTTATAGGGGCTGGAACTGTTGCCGTCATCGGACATGTTTTCCCGCTCTGGGCTGGATTCAAGGGGGGAAAAGGGGTCGCAACCCTCCTTGGGATGGGAATAGCCCTTTTTCCATGGCCTGCTCTCGGGGCAGTTGTGGTTTTTACATTGATGATGCTCATCTTCCGCATTGTCTCTCTTTCCTCTATCACTGCAGGGGTCACTTTTCCGCTGATGGTTTTATTCCTTCCTTACGAACCCAAACCGGGATGGCCTTTAATCGTATTGGGTTTCCTGGTTGCGATTTTCCTGCCATTGACACATAAATCAAACATTCGCAGGCTTTTGAAAGGTGAAGAAAAGAAATTCACCATCGCATCCAAGCCTCCGCAAAACCTGGAAATGCAATAAGATTAAGGAATTGAAGTTATTAAACAAAATTATTGAATTGAATAACAATTAAAATCCATTTAAACACATGCATATGTTGCTCAACTTTGCCATGTTACAAGATGCCGCCAATCAGACGCTCACCAGTTTAAATCAAGTACAAACCACTGCTCAGCCTGATGCAGCCGCAGGTGAAATTTCGCTTTCTATTTGGGAACTTACCCTTAAAGGGGGATGGATAATGGGTGTTTTGGCCATCATGTCTATCATTGCCATTTACATCTTTGTTGAACGTTATCTGGCTATTTTGCAGGCTTCAAAAGAAGACCGAAATTTTATGAACAATATCCGTGATTTTATTCATCATGGCCGTGTTGATGCAGCCATAGCCCTTTGCAAGGCTCAGTCGAGCCCTATTAGCCGAATGATTGAGAAAGGATTGCAACGCCTGGGTAAACCCCTTAATGATATTAACGCAGCAATTGAAAACGTAGGCAAACTCGAGGTATCCCGACTCGAAAAAAACATTGCCGGACTGGCTACTATTGCAGGAGCCGCTCCCATGCTTGGATTTCTTGGAACAGTGATCGGAATGATTACCGCATTCTACGATATGTCGATGGCAGGTAACAATGTGGATATCGTTGTTCTTTCGAGTGGGATATACCAGGCCATGGTTACCACTGTTGGGGGGCTAATTGTTGGCATAGTAGCTTATGTTTGCTACAATGTATTGGTGGCCCGCATCGAAAAGCTGGTTTTCATCCTCGAAGCCAGGGCAACCGATTTTATGGATATTCTTCAGGAACCTGCTGCATAAAAAATATAAGCAAATGGCTATCCGTTCAAGAAATAAACTCAGCGTAGCATTTAGCACAGCATCCATGTCGGATCTGGTGTTTCTGCTTCTGATATTTTTCATGATTTCGTCCACCCTGTTAAGCCCCAATGCGGTAAAACTCTTGCTGCCTTCGAGTAAGAGCAAAACCATGGCCAAGCAAGCTATTACAGTTTATATTAACGACAAATTTGAGTATTTTGTAGACCCTGATGGTCGTGGCAACGCCATAGCTGTCAATTTGGAGTTATTAAAACAAACCCTGGCCGAAAAGCTGCCCCAACAAGACGACGACGCCTCAGTAGTGCTCAGGGCCGATCAAAGTGTCCCTGTGCAATATGTGGTATCTGTGTTCGATGTGGTTAACGAAATCAATCAGGAATTAAGCAAAAAATACAAGGTAATTTTGGCCACGCGCCCCATCAAAGAAATAAAATGAGCGAAAAGAAAAATCGCACATACGGAATTTTGGCAACTTTGCTCTTTCACGGGGCAATGCTTCTCGTGCTATTGACCCTTGCTCTGCGTACGCCCCTACCCTTGCCCGGTGAAGAAGGTATGGAGGTAAATCTGGGATTCTCGGATGAAGGACTTGGAGACATTCAACCTACCGACATTCCTGCAGGGAATCAGGCTTCAGCTCCTCCACCCAAAGCCAGCAAGGACGAAGAAGTGGTGACAGACGACGATGAAGAAGCACCTAACCTTACACCCAAAAAACAACCGAAACCCAAGACTGAAACAGTTACTCCTTCTAAAACCAACAGGCCGTCGGAATCCAAACCAGCCGAACCTGTGCTCAACCCTAATGCTCTTTATCGAGGGAAGCAACAAGGCCAGGGTCAACCCTCGAGCCAGGGAATTACCCAAGGAACTGGCGACCAAGGCCGCGCCGACGGCAATCCTAATTCCAATAATTATTCAGGTCAGGGGGGAGCAGGAAACGGGCCGGGCTTTTACCTAAGCGGCCGCTCCAAGGTTTTCCTCTTCCAGCCTTCCTACAATTCAGATGATCAGGGAACCGTTGTGGTAGAAATAGTGGTTGACCGCGATGGCAATGTTATCAGGGCCATCCCCGGTAAGAAAATTCCGGGTATGAATATAGGTACTACAACCTCCGATCAAACTCTCTGGAACGAGGCCCGAAACGCTGCCCTGAAATCAAAATTCAGCCCCAACCCTAAAGCCGACCCTGAACAAAAAGGCTATATCGTATATCGATTTATCAAAATGGACTAAGCAGGGTGAGGGCAACATAGTCCTACCTACAAAACATATCAGTTTTTCTTAACCTTTGAATGGACATAATGACCAATTATCTGCAGAAAGATAAATCAGAAAGTGTGAATTCCCGGATAGTCCATTGTAATCCCGACGCCTAAGGACATTTTCTTCTGCTTATAGCAACACCGATTTCTTATTTTCGGTTTTCATATTCCTCAATTTTACTTCTTATAATTTCTGCGCTTCTTTTTAGTAATTGTTTTTCTCTCACATTCAAGCGCATGGGAAGCATTCCTAAATCGCCTTGGCCTCCAATTAAATGAGGAAGAGAAAGGGTAACATTTCTAACGCCTTCAACCTCTTCATGAAAAACACTAACGGTAAGCACTGCCCTGTTATCCCGGTTGATTACTTCAACAAGCTTTGCAATGGCACCGGCAACGCCGTAATAAGTAGAACCCTTTCCTTCAATGATCTTATAAGCAGCATTTCTCACGCCATCATCCATATTGTTCTTTACATCCTGACCGAAAGGGATATTGCGGAAGGCAATAAAATCGTCAAGGGGAACGCCACCTATGTCAACATTCGACCAGCATAATACTTCAGAATCCCCGTGTTCGCCCACAACATAAGCGTGTACATGCTGCGGATCTACGCCTAAATGCCGCCCCAACAACGACCTGAACCTGGCTGTATCAAGGGTAGTACCACTACCTATCACCCGCCTTTTAGGAATACCTAGATCAGTGGCAACATGCATACAAATATGGGTAATTATATCAACGGGATTAGTCGCTACCAGGAAAATCACGTCCGGGTTTACGGCAACGGTTTTAGTGATTATATCTCTCATGATGGCAGCATTTTTCTCCATCAACATAAGGCGCGTTTCACCGGGTTTTTGGCTTGCACCGGCTGATATCACCACAACTCTCGCGTCATGTAAATCCTCATAAGTTCCGGGATAAATATCTGTTGCCGCTGCAAAAGGAACTGCATGCATTATATCCTGCGCCTCAGCCACTGCACGCATTTCATTGGCATCAATCAATACAATATCACTTGCAGCCTTCCTCATCATGATGGCATAGGCGGATGTTGCACCCACCAATCCACTTCCAATTATACCGACTTTCATCGTTCATTTTATTGATGGGAACAATAAAATAAACCTGTTGTTCAATTGTATTATTTGCATTATAACGTATTACAATTTCAGGAATGTCAATACTTCATACGGAATTACAAGAAAACATTAAGCAAGAGCAAATAACAAATTTTAATTGGCGGATTAAAAATAAAAAAAGAGCACCCGAAAGGTGCTCAAATCGTATGATAAAAAAACTTTTTACCATCCAACCAACGTCAATCCCACACTAAAGGGATAAAGCTCAGGTCCTTTGTCTGATCTGAATAAGGTTGTAAGACTGTAGGTTCCAAACAGATTAATATATCCCCAACCAACTCGCACCATAGCATCGGCTTTAAAAGGGTTCAAGTTAAAATCGCTGTATACTTTCTCGGTGTCTTCGCGCGGTGATACTACTGTTTTCCGAACTTCATTGGTAGCAGGGTCAATCAGTTGATATTCCTTTTGGTTTTCCATAAATACGGTTTTGGTATGCGAACCCAACCTTACCCCCAACAGAGCTCCTGCAGCGAAATGAAAATCAGAGAGTTTACTGTCTCCCCTGTTTTGATATTCAAACAACAAAGGCAGAGCAAGATAACTTACCACGAGCTTGTTTTTCTTAATTTTTACGCCTTCAGTAAGATATCCTTTCATTACTTCAGCATTTTCATCCAGATAAACCCCACGGTTAAAACGATAGTTATGCCATTCAAGCCCCAATCCGGTAATAAATCCGAAATGACCGGATGGTGAAATTTTAACATTCTGTTCATATATGTTGAGGTGTACCCCTATGGATTTGGGCATATATAGGTCGAGGTAACGGTCGGAGCCTGAAAAATCCATATTCCCGTCAGCATTAAGATAACCATTAAAGCTCATATCGAAACCACCCCAGTGGCCTTCAAAATGCTTATTGTATCCTTCCTTTTTAAGGCGCACGTTGCCCTCATCATCCACAATCAATTTTTGATTACCCAGCTTAATGGTACTCAATCCTTCTTCTTCATCTCTTTTAATCTTAACCTTTCCCAGATCGACCACCACTGAGTCTCCACCCACATTAACAAGGCCTTTGTAATTTTCATCATCGATATCCGTATTCGACTTCTTTCCTTCAGCGGTAAAACCCGGAGCACCAGACTTGTAGCGCAGATTGGCAACGCCACTTTTGTTGACAAAGGCTGCTTTTTTTACATCGACGCGGGCATCTGCAGCACCGCTTAGGTCAATACTAAGGGTATCAGTTTCCAGCTCAAAAGCTTTCAAACTGGCTGCACCGCTTACTTCACTTAAATGTGAGGTTGCACTTCCCGAGAGTTTGACGTCGGCGGCCCCCGAAATATCACTCTTAAGAATCCTGGTTTGCATTTCAAGAACAACATTGGCTGCACCTGAGGCTTTTAAAATAAATTCCTGGCTGGTGAAATCGCCCTCGGTTCTAAAAGTGCTCGCCCCACTTGCATTAATGTAAATGAGTTCAGGCATCGTAATTTCAACAATCAATTTCCCTGGGTTCCTCAAATTACGACTGCTTATAAAAAGTATCTGGTTCTTCACTTCGGTATTAATTTTAGGAAGAACTTCTTCTTCTGCAGTTATCTTCAATTCCTGAGGACTTCCTTTCCGGATAATCACTGTAAAAATTCCACCAGCATCTACTCCGTTAAAAACAGGCACATCCCTGACTTCTGTAATTGTCCTCAACACAGAATTTTCATCGTTCGACGCTGAAAGATTTGCTCCTATTAACAGAGAAATGCCTACAAACAGACCCAAAATTTTTGTTTTCATCTCCTTAGGTATTAAGTTTTTCACGTAGATAGGACGGAACCTGGCAAGGTTTGTTACATTTTCTTTTAAAATAACTCATAAAATAATGACTTATAAGGAGTTAAAATTATTCAATATTCTAATTACCAATATTGGGTAATTTTGTCGCATGGCTTTAGCAATTCCAGATAACCGAATCGCAACCCTATATCGGCACTATGCAAATGCCTTAATGGCTCTTTATGATGAAAACGAAGCTAAAGCCCTGGCTCGCCTTGTTTTTGATGAATTACTTGGTATTTCGTCTGCTTATCTGTTGGCTGAGCCTAATCATTTGCTAACTGAATCAGAAATATTAACTGTTCATTTTGCATTTAAAGATTTACTTAAAGGAAAACCCATTCAATATATCACGGGCAAGGCCTATTTTAGAGGGCTGGTTTTGCATGTAGAAGAAGGAGTGCTAATCCCTCGGCCTGAAACGGAAGAATTAGTAGGTATTATTATTGACGATTTTAAACATAAGGAAGGCGCGCAAATACTCGACGTAGGAACCGGCTCAGGATGCATTCCCATCAGCCTGGCAATGGAAATAAAAAATGCAAAGCTTTATGCAACTGATATAATGGATCATGCATTAGGCGTTGCAAAAGAAAATGCTGAAAAATATCGTTGCAACATCCAATTTTTAAAAAATAATATTCTTGAGCAGGCTTGTTGGCATGCTTTGCCAGGCAATATCGAGGCGTTGGTCTCAAATCCGCCTTATGTACTCGAGAGTGAAAAGAGGGACATGCACAGGAATGTAGTAGATTTTGAGCCTCCTGAGGCATTGTTTGTTACTGACGAAGATCCTTTAATTTTCTACAGAGCAATAGCGAGGGCTGCCCAGACTATTCTGATCCCTGGGGGAAAGCTTTATTTCGAAATCAATGAAAAGCTTGGCAAAGAAACAGCCCACCTCCTGAAAGAAGCGGGCTACAATGATGTAATGATCATGAATGATTTGCGAGGGAAACAACGATTTATAAAGGCAATATTGCCCTAAGCTCAGAGTTCGAACAGCATTTTTTGTACTTCTATGCCTTCAATCTTGTGCAAGGCTGCTTCCAATTTATCCATTTCTGCCGTGCTACCCGTGAGCTGAAGAACAATAATACCAACGCGGGAACAAACGGCTTCGGTAACTTCGTGAAAGCCCAATCGGGATTTTATTACATGGGCAAATTCCGATAAGGTCTTCTGGGTTAGACCGGCCTCTTTGATTCTGTCGGTAATCAGTATTCCCAAAATTCTAACTTCTTTCATAAGACTAAAATTGTTGAATGAGGCTAAAAGTATAAGTCTCTCTCGCCCTGCTTAATACGTTCGATGCGGTTGCGTATTTCTCTCACATCTTGAAAACCTTCGAGTTTGATAAGATTTTCCTCAATGGTTTTCCAACCTTTCTTTGCAGTTTCCTCAGGGGCATAATCTACCAGATATTCGGTTAGCGTAAGTATGGCATTGGCTGTGCAAAAACGCTTGATAAACCCTGGGACACTAAATTCCATAAAATGCTCGCCGGTGCGTCCCAAACGGTAGCAAGCGGTACAAAATGAAGGAAGAAAATCATTTTCGAGCAGCTCGTCGATAACCTCATTTAATGAGCGGTCGTCATTAATTTTAAATTGTTCGCGATTAAGGTCTTGCTCCTGATTCAAACTTTGTGAGTAAGAACCAAGCTCCAATTTTGTACCCCCATCAATTTGAGAAACCCCGTATTGAATCACTTCTTTTCTGAGGGCAGCGTTTTCGCGGGCAGTAAGTATCATACCGGTGTAAGGGACAGCCAGGCGTAGGATGGCAACCAGCTTGGCAAAATCGGCATCGCTAACCAAATATTTACCTTCAAAATCGAGCATTGCTGCACTTTGCACCCTGGGAAAGCTGATGGTATGTGGGCCAACATTATAGCAAGCTTCCAGATGGTTGGTGTGCCTTACGAGCCCCATAACTTCGAAACGCCAGTCGTAGAGGCTGAAAAGGGCTCCAATCCCAACGTCGTCGAGACCGGCTTCCTGGGCGCGGTCGAGGGCGGTAAGTCTCCAATCGTAATCCTTCTTTTTACCTCCCAGATGATACATTCTGTAAACCTCGGGATGATAGGTTTCCTGAAAAATTTGATATGTACCAATCCCCGCTTGCTTTACTTTTCGGAATCCTTCAATGTCGAGGGGGGCAGCGTTAATGTTTACACGACGAATTTCGCCATGTCCTTTTTTCACACTATAGGCTATACGTACGGTGTGGGCAATATAATCGGCATCGTATTCGGGATGCTCTCCATACACCAGGATTAATCGCTTTTGACCGTTATCTTCGAGAGCTTCTATCTCCTTTACAATTTCTTCGTCGGAAAGTGTTTTGCGAATAGCCTCTTTATTGCTGGCCCTGAATCCGCAATACTTGCAATTGTTGGTGCACTTGTTGCCTATGTATAATGGAGCAAAAAGCACAATACGGTTACCATAAATTTTTTTCTTAAGATCACGGGCACCCTGCTTGATTTCTTCAACCAGGTCGGTATCTGTAGCATTTATTAAAAGAGCAGTTTCCTCAAGGGTGAGCCTTTGCTTGTCGAGCGATTTGGCTATGGTCTCTCTCACCCTTACTGGATCCGGGCGTGTGTTGTTTATGTAATCCCACAACTCGTCCGGATCAATAAACGGCTTCATGCGCTCGTCCTTAATCCGGCATTTTTCGGGATAGAATTTCATGGGTTTTATTGTTTTTGTATTAACAATGCAAAGTTACTGTAGATTTAGGCAGCGTTATACCTATTCAATAAAATTTATTCTTCCCCTCCCTGCTTCTTCACATAATAGGCTACCTTTTCGAGTGAGGTAATCATATCAATTTCTTCAAGATACACATGCGGTGGAACATTTAAAGGCTTGGGAGAAAAATTTAAGATTCCTTTGATCCCAGCCATGACCAATCTTTCGGCAGCTTCGGTAGCATTATCGGCCGGAACAGTCAATATGGCTATCGAAACACGTTCACGCTCAACTACTTCAGCTAATTGGTCGATAGAGTAGCAATGAACACCAGCATAAATTTTATCCACCTTTTCAGGGTTATTGTCAAAGCCGGCTACTATGTTGAGTTTGCTACGTTTTCCACTAAAATATCCTATTAACGATCTTCCGAGATTTCCCACTCCAACTACTGCAGCATTGAGTCCCTCACGCGTATCGAGTATATTACCAATCAAATCGATAAGTTCCTTCACATCATATCCCTTACGTAAGGTTCCCGAATAACCTATCAGCATTATATCCCGGCGTACCTGCACCGGCGTAATGTGGTGGATTTGAGCAATTTCATGCGAAAAGATATGTTGCTTGCCTTTGGCAAGGCATTGCAGTAAATTTCTCCTGTACTGACTCAAACGTTCAATCGTCTTGTCAGGCAGGTTGGCGGCTTTCAGGGTTTGGTTAATCTTAGCATTCATCTTTTTATACTGATTAATTTAATTTTTCCGATTTATAAGGGATTTTTACTATGAATCTTGAGCCAATGTCCGGCGTACTTTCCACAGTGATAGTTCCCGCGTAGGTAGTTACTATCTTTTTAACGATCGAAAGACCCAGGCCGGTACCGGTAATTTCTTTCGTCTTTTCATTCTTAATTCTGACAAATTCCTGGAACAGGCGAGCTGCTTCTTCCTGTGTCATACCTATGCCAGTATCTTTAACCTCAAGTACAACCTCATTTTCTGTCTGACTAAGGATACATTCTACACTGCCACCTGTTTTATTATACTTAACTGCATTTGAAATCAAATTATTGAAAATAATTTCCATTTCAGTAGCATCGGCATCGAGCCAAACCTGGTCAGGGCTGTTCAACTTCAGTGAAATATCTCGCTGAATGGCCATGGGTTTAGCCGTATCTAAGGCCGTCTGGGCAATTTCCCGAAGATTGAGGCGTTCAATTTTCTTTTCTTTTTGCCCGCTTTCTATCCGGGTCATATCAAGCAAGTCGAGTATAAGACTTCGCATACCTTTAATGCGCTGCAACGAACGGTCGATAACCTGCTGATAATCATCAATTTTATCGCCTAACTGTTTTTCTTGCATCATACGAAGGTATCCTTCGATAGCATTTAATGGCGCTTTCAATTCGTGGCTCAATACAGAAAGAAACTGAAACCTGATTTGTTTACCTGTTACCTGCAGTTCGCGGGTCATCCGACGAAGGAAAACCTGCTTGGTAATTGATTCGATGGCCGACTTGAGTTCTTGAGGCGTAAAAGGTTTGGGAATAAAGTCATGCGCTCCGTCACTGGTGGCTCTAACTGCCAAGTCGAGCGATGCATATGAGGTTATCATTACCACCACCATATCGAGTTTCTGAGACTTAATAAAACTCAATACTTCAACTCCCTGAATTCCAGGCAGTTTATTATCAAGTAAAACAATATCAGGTTTTTGATTATTGATAATTTCTATCCCTTCTTCACCGGTGGCTGCTTCGAGAATATCGAATTCGAAAGGTTCTTCCATGAAAGGGTAATCTACCCTGAAATTTTGCAGAATACGTTGGATCCCGGAACGAATGAAGGGTTCATCATCAACTACCAGAATTTTAAGTCGGGCCATGGTAATGCTTATTTATTTAATATTGTCGCAACTTCCCTCAAAAACTGATCGGGACGCAGTCCCTTCGGCAAAAATAAATCGGCTTTTATCCACCGCAAATCGCTCTCTGTGGCTGCCTCAAAAGAAATTCCAGTTTCAGCAGTTACTGCTGTGGCAATAATTATGGGCACATCAGGATATAATTTTTTAATTTTATAGCTTAAAATGAAGCCGCTATCCTCATTTTCCATCATCAAATCGAGAATAGCCAGGTCAGGTTTTACTTTTTCAAGAATTTTTTCGGCTTCACGCTGGCTATCAGCCGTTATTACCTGATATCCATTTTTTTCTAACAGAAGTTTCATTTGGAAGAGGTAGTCGGGATCGTCGTCGGCCAATAATATGGTTTTTCCGGTTAAATTTATCATGGCTTGCACTTTAATGTCTCAATTTCAATTTCGGGGTAAGGTTAAGGTGAAGGTGGTTCCTGTGGGGCCTTGTTTAGGATCTGCATTCGACATCACGCTAATTTTTCCTTTGTGCATTTTTACGATGCCATAAATCAAAGGAAGGCCCAGACCGGTTCCTTTCCCTACTTCTTTGGTTGTAAAGAAAGGTGTAAAGATTTTGTCCATATTTTCCTTTGGAATACCAGAACCCGTATCCGAGAGTGAGATAATCACTTCTTCAGGTGTATCCGACAAGGTTAATTTTATTTCACCTCCTTCAGCAGGCATAGCTTCCACTGCATTTTTCTCGAGATTGGTAAGTACCTGCATCATCTGGTCCTGATCGAGAAAGCAGATGGGATTATCCATTTCGTTGACAAGGCTTGCTTTAATATTGGGAGGGATGACCACTGATTCAAGACTGCGCTGGGCAAACTCCGGAAGATGGGTCTCACTTAAGTTGACCTGATTCTTACGCGCAAAATTGAGAAGCCCTCCCACAATTTTCTTGCAGCGATTGGCTTGTTCTACAATCAATTCAAGGTCTTTACGTATAGGATCGTTTTCACCGCATTCTTCAAGTAAAATATTAGCATACATGGTAATAACTCCCAGTGGATTGTTAAGTTCATGGGCAATGCCGGCAGACAATTGTCCCATATGAGCCAGCTTTTCCGATTGTTTAAGAGCTGCTTTGGCCTGACTCAGTTTCTCGTTGCTGATATTAAGATCATTAATGGATTTATGCAACTTTTCGATAGCATAAGGCAGGCACATTTCAGGCTCGGCATAGCCTAAAGCGATAGCTACGGCATGATCGGAGCAAGTATCGTAGCCACAGGCTCCACAATTGAGATGATCACGGGGTGAAATTTTGCCCATACTTTTCAGTACTTCCTCAATTTGCGCAGGAGTGGGAAGGGGTTGGCGTCGGTCTTCGGGTGTAAAGGTGGTACGGAAATCAACGTTGCTAAATTTTTCAACATTGGCTTCCCATTCTCTAAGGCTTTCAGGAGAAAGTTTCTGCTTTACATACCTGGCTACCCTGGTTCGGCGGGCATATCGCTCACCATTTTTCGACATCCCCGGTCCCATAATACATCCTTTGCAGCATAATAGTTCCAGATGATGTGTATTAATGAGACCCGAATCGAATTCCTTGACTGCCTCCTTGAAACTTTCTTTCCCTTCGGCAACTACAATATTCACTTCTGTTACATCTTCGCGAATATTCGTCGTCTGCAATAAACCCCGGCTGACAGGGAAAATACCCCCTTTTCCTGCCCGGGGTGGATCGAACTCTGAAGGAGTTACCATGTCTGCACGAATATTCCTCTCAATAAACAAATCGCGAAGCTCCTGAAAAGTTATAGCCTCATCTACTTCTATGGATTCCGCCTTTTTAGCAACACAGGGTCCAATAAAGATCACCTTTAGCTCAGGGCTGTATGCAGTTCTAACAATACGGGTCATGGCTACCATAGGTGAAACGATTGGAGCCAACCTTGAAACCAGGTGAGGATAATAATGACGGATATAAAATGTGGTAGCCGGGCAATCGCTCGAAATGTAACCTATGTCAGGATGTTCCTCAAAAAGCCGGTTGTATTCACGGGCCACCATGTCGGCGCCAAACCCGACCTCAAAAACATAGCTAAAGCCTAATGCTCGTATCATTCCAACCAAAATGCGGTAATCATCTATTTCTTCAAATTCAGCTGGGAAACTCGGTGCTACCAATGCGGCTATCTTTTCGTGAGATTCGAGCAATTCATATACTTCAAATTTCGATTGAAGATAAATTTTTGCGCCCTGGCTACAAACTTTCACACAATTGCCACAACCAATGCAGCGCTCACTCACCACTTCGGCCTGTCCGTTGATAATCCGAATGGCTTTTACAGGGCATTCGCGCACGCAAGTATAACAAACTCTGCAGCGATCCTTAATGGTGAATACCAGCTGGTTTTTATATGATTTGGTCATGACTGTGCAAAATTATGCCTGATTTTTGGCTTTGTGAAAAAATTCACAAGCAGTTGGGCTACCGGGGTATTCGAATTGTTTCTGATAAAATTCATTTACTAATGGACTTTTGTGGGCCACTCGTATGTTTTCCCTTTCATCCGTTTCATAAAGACTTTTAACACGCAATTTGAGGTCCTTTTCATCTGCCCCTATGGGTTGCCCTCCTCCATTGATGCACCCACCGGGGCAAGCCATGACTTCAACAAAATGAATGTCGCGGCGTCCACCAAGAATTTCATCCATTAATTTTCGGGCTTCCTTTATCGTACTCACGGCAACAAAGCCTATTTGGGTTTTACCTGCTTTAATCTTCACTTCGCGTCGCAGGTTGCCATTTCTCAATTCACTTATGCGTATGGGTTCAAGCTCCTGGCCCGTCAGCATGAAAAATAAGGTCCGGGCAATAGCCTCCGCCGCTCCTCCAGAAACACCATACAATCGGGCTGCAGTGCTTCGAACATGATAAGGTGCATTGGGCAATACAGGATCAATATTTTCAAGATCAACACCATGCAATTTGATTAAGTTGATCAGTTCACGGGTAGTTAAAACAGCATCCGTCAGCATTCCGGTGCCTTTATACATCTCGGGCCTCTGCATCTCATGTTTCTTTGCTGTGCAGGGCATTATGCCGACCACTAAATTATTTGCGGCCTCTGTACCCGAATTTTTCTTAAGCATACTACCCATAATTTGCATGGGTGAAAGTACCGGACTGAGATGCTTCAGCATGTGCGGATAAAAAGTCTCAAAATAATGAACCCATGCCGGACAACAAGAAGAAAACAGGGGAAAATTCTCTCCGGCCTCAAGCCTTTTTTTAAGCAAGGCCGCATTTTCCATAATATGGATATCGATGGCAGCAGAGGTATCGTAAACTTTGAAAAATCCTATTTTTAGCAAAGCAGCGGCAATAAGTCCGGCAAGATCTTTTCCTGAACGAAGGCCAAAGGCAGAGGCAACAGAGGCAGCAACAGTTGGGCTAAGATGTGCCAACACCCTGGCCTCAGGTTTATGAAGCAACTCTTGCACTTTGGGAATATGCTGTCGCTCATAAAGGGCTCCCGTGGGGCATACCAGCACACACTGACCGCAATTATGACAGTTTTTGATACTCAGGCAATGATTATAAGAGGTGCCTATCATCATTGTATTTCCCCGCCCATAAAAATCGATAGCTCCAACCTCTTGTTCTGTTTCGCATAATCTTACACAGCGGCCACAAAGAATACATTTCGAGGGGTCACGAAGAATGGCCGGAGAGGCATAATCTTTCTTGTATTCGTGCTTTTGTCCGTTAAGCCTTCTTTCCCGTATATTGAGGTCGAAAGCAAGGTTTTGAAGTTCGCAACTACCATTTCTTTCGCAGTAAAGACATTCATCTGGATGATTCGAAAGCAATAGTTCCACATTGGCTTTACGCGCTCTGATTACCTTGGGCGAATGGGTCTTTATTTTCATCCATTCTTCTACGGGATGCGAGCAAGAAGGAATCAGCTCATTACGGCCTTCCACTTCAACCACACAAATTCGACAAGCACCCGTCGGAGAGTATCCATCCATATGACACAAGGTGGGCACCTTTATACCATTGCGAAGCAGACATTCAAGTATCGTTTCTCCTCTTCGCGCCGTAATCTGCTGTCCGTTGACTTCTATTGTAAACAACATAGCCTTGCCTTTTCTGCTTAGTGAATAGTAATGGCGTTAAACTTACATGAATCGTAGCAGATACCACAGCCTATACATTTTTCCTGAATAATAAAATGTGGACTGCGTTGTGTACCAATAATAGCACTGACAGGGCATTTTCTGAAACATACCGTGCAACCTGTACATTTTTCAATTTCTATGAAAAAAGTGCGTAATCCTTTACAAACATTGGCCCTGCATTTTCGTTCGAAGATATGCTCCTCAAACTCTTCTCTGAAATATTTCAAAGTACTGATCACCGGATTGGGAGCCGTTTGCCCCAACCCACACAGTGAAGTTTCGGCAACCACCTCTGCCAGTTCTTCGAGCATCATCACCCCTTTAAAACGTTCGAGGGTTTCGTGTCGGTTGTCATCCGAAGGTTTTTTGGTTATTGAGTCAAGAATTTCGAACATCCTCCGGGTTCCTTCACGGCAGGGTATACATTTGCCACAACTTTCTTTCTGCAAAAAGTTCATAAAATACCTGGCGGTGTCAACCATACAGGTATGTTCATCCATCACCACCAGTCCCCCACTGCCCATCATGGCGCCCTCTTTTGTTAAGCTTTCGTAGTCGATGGGTAAATCTAGGCAAGGTGAGCCCAGACAGGCTCCCGAGGGCCCTCCAATTTGCAAAGCTTTAAAATCCTTAAAGTCTTTTATTCCCCCGGCAATATCATAGATGAGCGTACGGAAGGTAGTACCCATTTCAACTTCCACTAACCCTGTAAGCTGAGTCTTACCCGTAACGGCAAAAACTTTTGTGCCCTTGCTGGTTTCGGTACCAATATTATTGAACCAGGCCGGACCATGGTTGATAATAAGAGGGACATTGGCTAGGGTTTCTACATTATTAACCACAGTAGGGTGGCCAAACAAACCCCTGACCGCAGGGTAAGGCGGCTTTGGGATTGGAGTTCCTCTTTTCCCCTCGATGTTGTTGATTAATGCCGTTTCTTCGCCACAAACAAATGCGCCTGAGCCGACCTTTAAACTAATATAAAGGTTAACCCCACTGTCGTAAACATTAGGGCCAGTAAGCCCATATTCTTTCGCCTGCTGTAAAGCAACCTTCAAACTTTCGAGTGCACGTTTATACTCAGCCCTGATATAAATAAATGCCTGGCTAGCCCCTATGGCATAAGCAGCAATAGCAATCCCCTCGATGAGCCGGTGCGGGTCACCCTCTATCAAAGCCCTATCCATAAATGCGCCGGGATCACTTTCATCGGCATTGCAAATCAGATACTTTTGATCCGATTGGGTATTGCGCGCAATCTTCCATTTTTTGCCAGTAGAAAATCCTCCTCCACCTCTGCCCCTTAAACCACTGAGTTCAATAATATCGCAAATCTCTTCACCTGTATAGTTCATCAACGCCTTAACATACGAACGGTAACCGCCCCGGGCTATATACTCCTCAATATTGGAAGGATTTATTACCCCGCAATTTTCAAGCACCAGTCTTTTTTGATTCTTGAAAAAAGGCAATTCGTGAATAAAAGGTACTCCTTCCCATGGGACGAGAGCAGGAGCGGCAAATTGTCCCAACACATCCTCCGGTTCATAGTTATTATTAAAAGCCCCATCGAGCACAGTATAAACCTTTTCAGCAGTAATATTTTTGAAGGAGATTCTGGTTTTTCCAGGCAGCTGTACATCAAGAATTGGCTCTGCCGAGCAGAGGCCTATGCATCCTACCTCAACTATCTCAGCTTTAAGGCGATGATCGTCGAGGTAATTCCTTACTATTTGAAGTGTATCGGCAGCTCCGGCTACCATGCCGCATGTTCCTGCACCTATATAAATTACAGGTACCTCTGTCTTCTCCCTTCGCAACAGGGCCACCTTCTCAGCTATAGGCTTAGGCATTAGCGGTGTATTTTGAAGTAATATCGCCGATACTAATGGATTGCGACTTTTTTTCCCTTCATGGCTCATATTTCCTCCCCCTCTTCCCTAAGAGCTACAATGATATTCCGTATTTTCTCCGGATTGATATGGTCGTAATGTTTCCCATTAATTTCAACAACTGGTCCTAAACTGCAAGCACCCATGCATTGTACAACTTCCAGACTAAACCAACCATCCTTTGTCTTCTGACCTGCTTTTATACCCAATTGTTTGTTGATTTCTTGAACAACTGCCTCCGAACCATTGACATGACAAGCCGTTCCTGAGCAAACCCTGATATGCTTGCGCCCCCGTGGAACAAAACTAAACTGATCGTAAAAAGATGCTATTGAGTAAATCCGATTCTCGGCAATCCCCATATACTTGCTTACTTCAGAAATAATTTCCGGACTCAGGTAGCCTTCAATAGCCTGAATTTCTTGCAAAACCGGCATGAGGGTATCAGCTCCTCCACGGCTGCTCTTTTCCAAAATTCTGCGGATTTCTTCCTTCATCTTAATGATTATTTCGCGCGGAATGTTTTCAGGCCTCTAAATTAATGTAATTTTCGATTTATTGTTATATTATTAACAATGTTAGTAACCTAACACAAAAATTTTTATACAATTTAAATAGCCGAATCAATTAACATGCAGCAATTATACTACTTAATCAGAATTCCCGCACTGAGCCTTTGCACTTTAATTCAGGCGCTTATTTAGTTGTTATAAAAATAACAAAAGCAACTACTTGAAAAACAAGAACGAAAATAAGCTGCCATCTTGCATGTGCTTGTCTCACTGACTTAAATACATATCTTTGATTTCTGAAATTAGGAAAAGGGCCTATGAACGAAAAGACGGAAATAGTTATTTGTCTGGGAAGTTCTTGCTTTTCGCGGGGAAATAAACATACCGTAAAAGTAATTGAAGAATGGCTGCGGGAAAAAAGGCTAAGGGACAAGGTCTATTACCATGGAAGTCATTGTTTTGCTTCTTGCGATAAAGGTCCCATGCTTAAGATTGCCGACAGGCTATACGAGGGAGTATCAGCTGAGAAGGCTATCGCCATTTTATCAGAGTACTTTAAGGTTTAATAATGGGGATATGAGGGATGAAAGTTATAGAATTTGATAGGGATAAATGCAAGCTATGCTATGCCTGTGTCAGGGCATGCCCTGTAAAAGCCATTGTAGTGCGTGTAAACGAAGAATATCCTACCGTATTGCATAACCGTTGTATAGGTTGTGGCGATTGTCTGGAAGTATGCAGCCCCGAAGCTTTAACTTTTGTAAATGAGATAGATAAAACCCGCATGCTGCTTCGTTCGGGTGTTCCCGTGGTAGCTATAGTAGCTCCCAGTATCGCCGGAGAATTTCCCGATATCAGCGACTATCGCAAGTTTGTAAGTATGTTGCGCGCTCTTGGATTTACCTATGTTAACGAAGTATCCTTTGGTGCTGACCTGGTTGCCAGGCAATACAAAAATCTGCTTGAAGACTTCCGCGGCAAATACTACATCACTTCGCTTTGCCCAACGCTTACGGCATACATTCGCTACTTTCATCCCGAATTATGCGACAACCTGGCCCCCATAGAAACCCCAATGATAGCTACGGCGAGGGTTGTCAGGGAAAAATATGGTGAACCTTTAAAAGTGGTGTATATTGGTCCCTGTATTTCAGCTAAACACGAACCTGAATTGCTTGATAATCAAAACCCAGTTGATGCAGTGCTTACATTTAGGGAGCTCAGGCAAATGTTTAGTGAAGATGGAATAACCGAACAGACCCTTGAATATTCAGAATTCGATGAACCCATAGGACACCTGGGAAGCCTTTTTCCGATCAGCAATGGATTATTGCAAGCGGTTGATCTCGATGAAAACCTGCTAACAGGTTCCATTACTACAGTAGAAGGGCAGGACAACTTCATGAATTCTGTAAGACAGTTTAAAAAATACACTGACCAGATAAGGCGTCATTTTAACATATTTTACTGCCACGGATGCCTGATGGGACCAGGAACCAGTCCCAAAGGAGAAAAGTACCTGCGACGTTCGCTGACGGTAGATTATGCCAATAAAAGACTCAAAGACTTTGACCGTGAAGCCTGGGAAAGCCAGATGAATAAGTATAAAGATATACCTCTCGAACGCTCATTCAAACCTGATGATCAGCGATTACCCATTCCTCCGCCTGAAAGAATAGAAGAAGTACTTAAAGTTATTGGGAAAAACGAGAGCAATTCGCATCTGGGTTGTGGTGCATGCGGTTTTGAATCTTGCCACGACTTCGCCATTGCTGTGGCCAGGGGACTGGCTAAACCAGAAATGTGTCTCACCTATAATTTGCGCAACCAAAACGAATATATTCGCACACTAAAAGCAACCAACGAAAAGCTTGCCAAAACAGAAGCAGCGCTCAAAGAATCCGAACGTATAGCTCGGCGCGAGCAGGCATTGGCCAAAGAAGCCAATGAAGTTGTTACCACCATGTTGCAAAAATTGGCTGCCGGCGTTGTTATTGTGGATGAAAACCTCAAAATCATACAGGCCAATAAGCGTTTTATCGACACTCTGGGCGAAGATGCCCGAATTATTGATGAAGTGATTCCCGGCTTGGTTGGTGCTGACCTCAAAACCCTTTTACCTTATAATTTCTACAATCTTTTCTCTTATGTATTGAAAAACAACGATGACATTACCAACAAGGATGTGAAGATGAATGAAAATGTCCTTAATGTCAGCGTTTTCACAATAAGACCGGGCAAGGTAGTAGGTGCTGTGGTTCGCGACCTTCAATTGCCTGAGGTCAGAAGAGAGCAAATTATTAGCCGCATTACCGATGCCATTAACGAAAATCTTGAAATGGTGCAAAAAATCGGATTCCTTCTGGGTGAAGGGGCATCGCGGACTGAACGGATGCTCAATTCTATCATTCAGGCCTGGCAAACAGATGCGGAAAAAAGGCCTCCGCGACCAAGGGTTGAAGAGGAAGATTAAGGCATGGAAAACAAGTTTTACATAGAAGTAAGCTGCCAGCAGATCAATCACGATGGAGAAAGGATCTGCGGAGATGTGTTTCTTTCACGGCGTATACGCGAAGAAGGTCGAACCCTTGCCGTGCTTAGTGATGGAATGGGTCACGGGGTAAAAGCCAATATTCTGGCTACGCTAACAGCTACAATGGCTATCAACTTTGCTGAGGAACATAAAGACGTGGCCGTTATCGCTGAAATCATTATGAATACCCTGCCCGTTTGCAGCGAAAGAAAGATTAGTTACAGCACCTTTACCATTGTGGATGTCGAGCTTGACGGCGTAACCCGTGTTTTGGAATACGACAATCCTCAATGCATTATCATTAGAGAAGGAAAGCCATTCAACCCTGGCTGGAATTGTGTGATACTAAATAGTGAAAAAAATGCAGGTAAGGAGGTGATGACCTGCCAGTTTTATCACCGAAAGGAAGACCGCATCATTTTAATTAGCGATGGAGTGGCACAGTCGGGAATGGGCACCGATCGTTATCCCTTTGGCTGGGGTCGCGACAGCGTTCAAGAATTTGTTTTAAACCTAATCCAGAATGAGCCCGGTATTTCTGCTTCGCGTCTGGCTCAAAAAGTAGTTAATTACGCCCATATAAACGACAATTATCGAAGCAAAGATGATACCAGCTGTGCCGTAATTTATTTCCGTGAGCCCCGACGTCTGCTTATTTGCACAGGGCCTCCCTTCGATGAATCGAAAGACAAGGAATATGCTGAAGCAGTAAGAAATTTCGAAGGGAAAAAGATACTTTGTGGTGCAACTACTGCCGACATCATTGCCCGGGAATTGGGAGTAGAGATTACAGATTCTTTCGAATTTGAAGACCCTGACTTACCTCCCATCAGTTTTATGCCGGGTATTGATTTGGTAACTGAAGGCATACTCACTTTGGGCAAGGTCAATGAAATTCTCAAAAAATACGGTCCCAACTACAAACTGGGCAAGGGACCGGCAGACAACATCGTACGCATGTTGCTCGAGAGCGACGAGATATATTTTATCATAGGTACTCGCATCAACATAGCACATCAAGATCCCAGCCTGCCTGTCGAATTAGAGATAAGGCGCACCGTAGTCAAACGCATTGCACGCTTGCTCGAAGACAAGTTTTTAAAAGAAGTAAACCTAAGATTCATTTGAAATTGCCTTAATAAATTTAAAAGCATCAGCTAGTATCGTTTATTTATAAGGATTTAAGGGAATTTTCTATTTTAGCGCAACAACCAACCTAACCGACCATGAGCTGGACTCTTGCTGGTTTTATCATCTATTTAATCGTAATATTAATAGTTGGATTTCTTACCTACCGAAGAAACGAAAATGAAGCAGACTATTTTCTGGCAGGCCGTAAACTTAACCCTTGGGTTGTGGCTTTCTCTGAAAGGGCTTCGGGTGAATCGGCATGGCTTATCCTGGGACTTCCAGGAGCTGCCATGGCAATGGGTTTTCTTGAAATTTGGACTGCTCTGGGTTGTGTTTTAGGGATAATTTTCTACTGGTACGTCATTGCCTCGCGCTTAAGAATCTATACGGAATCGGTAGGAGCAATAACATTACCGGAATTTTTAGCCCGCAGTTTTCCTGAGGGGGCACGAACCATTCGTCTTCTATCTACTTTCATCATTATTTTCTTTTTTACCTTCTATCTTTCTGCTCAATTTAATGGAGCGGGTAAGGTGCTTGAGGTAACTTTTGGAATTCCTAAAGCGTGGGGAATGGCTATTGGTGCTTCGGTAATCATTATATACACCATGCTTGGTGGTTTTTTTGCAGTGGCATGGACCGATTTTATTCAGGGAGCAATCATGTTTGCTACACTGGTCGTTTTACCTCTGGCTGGTTTATCAGAAATATTGCAAAATGGAAGTTCGTTGGGAGAAGCTGTTTCGCAAGCAGGAACAGAATACTGGGATATAGCAGGTGGAAAGACGGGTTGGGCCGGAATTGCTGCGGTAATTGGCGGACTAAGCTGGGCTTTTGGCTATATGGGGCAACCTCATTTGCTCACCCGCTTCATGAGCATTAAAGATCCGAAAAAGATAGCCATGAGTCGCAGAATTGCATTCATTTGGGCTATCCCAGCTTTTACCGGAGCAGTTTTAATCGGACTATGTGGCCTTACGCTCTATGGAAAAAATTATTTTTCCGATATAGAACATGTAATGCCATACATGGCTAATACCCTCTTGCCCTCATGGCTGGCAGGCATTTTGATATCCGGAGCTATTGCAGCAATGATGTCGACTGCCGACAGTCAACTTTTGGTAACTTCTTCAGCAGTTGCCGAGGACTTATGTCACAGGGTGCTTGGCATTACTTTTACACAAAAACAAATGCTTTTTTTCAGCCGTATGGTAACCTTAGGGGTTGGCATATTAGCCTTCGCTATTGCCATCTCCTCCTCTAAACTAATATTTACCATGGTTTCGTATGCATGGTCGGGGTTGGGGGCATCATTCGGTCCAGCCTTACTGCTCATGCTCTGGTGGAAAAGAACAACAGCCAAAGGGATTATTGCAGGTATGATTACTGGTGCCCTTACAACTATCATCTGGTCGGAACTGCCAGGTACCGATGAATGGCTTAGCGTTAGGTTCGTTTCCTTTGTTTTGGCTCTCGTAGTGGTTTGGTTAGTATCTCACCTGACCATGAAAACAAATCCTACTTCATAATCGTTATTTAAAGAAACTATACCCATTGGCATGTAACTTGTGGGTCAGTAAATCAAATTTATAAAGTATATGGCGGGAATTTATTTAATTTTCATTGTTTTTGCCCTTATCAGTTGGGTAATTAGTGCAAGACTCAAATCAAAGTTTGAGCGTTATTCGCGTATGCGAATAGGAATGACAGGGCGCGAAGTAGCAGAAAAGATGCTTAGAGACTACGGGCTAACGGATGTGCGCGTAATTTCAGTTGAAGGAATGCTTACAGATCATTATAACCCGGCAGAAAAAACTGTCAATTTGAGCAGAGATGTGTACTATGGTGCCAATATTGCAGCTGCAGCTGTGGCAGCCCACGAATGTGGTCATGCTGTGCAGCATGCTCAGGCCTATGCTTGGCTGCAAATGCGTTCTGCATTGGTTCCTGTTGTAAGTTTTGCTTCTAAATGGGTTCAATGGATCCTTTTAGCGGGAATTCTTCTGGTTCAAACATTCCCGCAGTTACTTCTTGCAGGGATTATTCTTTTTGCAACCACTACTCTCTTTAGCATCATCACTTTACCTGTGGAAGTGGATGCCAGTCGTAGGGCATTGGCCTGGCTTCGCACTACGGGAGTTTCTAATGTAGAAACCCACGAAGCTGCTTACGATGCACTTAAAACTGCTGCTTACACTTACTTCGTTGCTGCTTTAGCTTCTTTAGCAACCTTGGTTTACTACATCCTCATCTTTATGGGTGCTCGCAGCCGCGATTAACGAGACTTCAATTCTTTTCATAAAGGCTGCTTTCTGCAAAAGAGGCAGCCTTTTCTGTTTCCCCACCAAAACCCGATATCATCAGAAATTCAACAAATAGCCCCTGTCTGTTTCCTATCTGAACTTCTCTTTCTTTAATTCAGAATAATATCTTTTCCCGGCAACAAAGTAAGCCCATACAATACTGCCCCTGTAAATATAGGCATTTTTCTGAGGCTTGATGAGTTCTCGCTTTCTTAATGTGGTGATAAATTGACGAACGATACAAATGTGAGCACGAAAGACAGCAAAAAAATTCCGGAAACCACCATCAGCCAGAAATTTCAACGCTGCAGCTAAGTCAAGGAAAAAGCGGGCTATTAAAACCATTGGAAGATTGCGACGTGGCAGATTCTTAATGAGCATGAGGCCATTGTTGCGCATATTTAAATAAGTTTTCCGCCACGACTGCTTAGGAAGTGTACCTCCGCCAATGTGGTAAACCCTACTGGATGGTACCACAGCTATTTCGAAACCCATGTGCTGAAATCTCCAGCAAAGGTCGATTTCTTCCATATGGGCGAAAAAATCAGCATCGAAGCCACCAGCCTCGTGAAAAATTTCACTTCTTACAAACATGCATGCACCTGATGCCCAAAAAACACGAATAGGCTCATCGTATTGTCCATGATCTTCTTCGATCTTCTGGAAAATTCTACCCCTGCAAAAGGGATACCCCCATTGATCGATAAATCCCCCTGAAGCTCCTGCATATTCAAAATACTTAGGTTGATGCCAGGATAAAATTTTGGGCTGACAGGCAGCTACATGGGGGTGGACGTCCATATAACTCAGTAAAGGCTCAATCCAATGTTCGGTTACCTCAATGTCACTATTTAACAAAATATAATACTCGTTATCCAATTTTCCAAGCCCCTGATTGTATCCTCCGGCAAAACCCAGGTTGGCAGAGTTAGATATAACTTTTACTTCTGGAAAATTCTCTTTCAGGCACTCCAAACTGTCGTCGGTAGAAGCATTGTCGATAACCACCACATCGGCCATATCGGCACTGTACTTAATAACCTGAGGCAAAAATTGTTTTAAAAAAGCCCTTCCGTTCCAATTAAGGATTACAACAGCAACGCGGTTTTGCGACATGACGGATATTTAGATTTAAAGGGAAGGATTTGAATTAGAATTTCCGGCATCAATATCTTCTATAGGTTTGCGTTTCAGCTCGCTCTGCCACATAGGATTGTAAAGTTCACCTTGTACATCGCTGTGCAGCAAGACATATCCACCCGGAACCAGATGAGGGTTGTAAAAAACAAAAAATTTATTACGCTGATTTTTAATCTGATAATAATGCCATATTTGGTAAGGCACACTTCCACCTACACCCTTATTGATTTCATTATCGGAAAGCGTTGAAATGGCACCTGCATCAAATGGGTTTTCATTAACCGCATCGGGGGGGCCATATTGTAAATAAACCCGTCCTCTGTCGGTATCGTATCCCTTGAGATATCGCGTACCAAAAAGGGCCTGGACTTTTTTTACCAGCTCAGTATATTTAAGAAAAGCTGACTCTGGATCGCTCTCAGAACGGTTTTTCCAAAAACTGAAAATGTAGGCTTGCATTACTTCCACAGGAGCAGTTTTAAGGCCCTGATCTATAAAAACTTTTTCATATTCGGCGGCTATGGGTCTGAACGATTTAATGAGTTGCCGCAGACTATCCGGGCTTTTAATGCGGTTGGCAAAACTACCTTTTGCTTCAAGACTATCAATACTAAGGTAATCAGGAATATATCCCGGATTACTTCTCTGGAAAAATAAGGTATTGAGAGCCAAAAGTTTATTTTCACGATCACGTATCTCTACTATAAGATCATAATTGCCACTGGGAAGACGCGTTATGTCAAATTCATTAAACTGTACTAAAACAGGCTGGGTATCCATACGCCGGGCTTTTGAAAACTGAGGCAGGCGATAACCCGACTCATGATTGGCGATATAAATAAGCGACAGGAACTTTTGACCTGCACCCATCGCTTTGTCTGTGTTGTAAATCTCAAAATAAGAAATCAATCGATTGACTTCGGGGGGGTAAAACGTACTGACCCGAGGCACCAGGTCGAAGCCATGCTTCGAAAGCATACTTTCCTGCGAAGCCTTGCTATAGGATTCAACCAATTGGATTCCTGAAACCACAACCGTGTCAGAATCAAAATAAATTTCCAGAGGGATCTCGCCTTTGTAGGCCTTTCCGGTACTGTGGATATCTGTTATTTTAATTTCAAAAGTGTATTTCCCAACAGGCAGGGATATCCGTTGAATATCAAGAAAATTAAAATTAACTACTGAAGTATCTGAAACTTCCGGGCTTTTGAGTTCATATTTTCTGAAGGTTGTTATTTGGTCTTCCTGTTTGAAAATCATCAATACCTCAATAGAAGCCTGAAATTGGCCATTTTCATTTCGAATATAATGTACGCTTTGTCCGTTAACCGATAGATAGGTTTCTATAAAGGGCCCGTCGGCAGGAGAATAAAATGTAGCAAAATTGAGGCTGGCGCTGAGGTTCTTGGCGTTTGCCTCAACGAAAAAGTATAATAAGCTCAAAATGATAAATATTCCAATCTTTTTCATAGTGGTAAAATATTAAATTAACATCCAGGGGGATAAGCCTTGGGCCAAGAATCTCCCTTCGAATACAAAGTTACGTTATTTCGCTAAGATTATGCACGAAGTTGACCCAGGCCTTGTCGTTCCGGAAAATTGTTGTACTTTTGCCCCCGGAGAGATGGCAGAGTGGTCGATTGCGGCGGTCTTGAAAACCGTTGACCCGGGGAACCGGGTCCGGGGGTTCGAATCCCTCTCTCTCCGCTAAATTCCCATCCCTTACACTCGACACCTTATTTCTTTGGAGAGGTGGCAGAGTGGTCGAATGCGGCGGTCTCGAAAACCGTTGACCCGGGTAACCGGGTCCGGGGGTTCGAATCCCCCCCTCTCCGCTCTATCTAACGCTCTCTTACAATGGGAGCGTTTTCTTTTTAAATCTCACAGAAACAAACTGTTACTGTGGTATAAAGTTTCCCATTGAGATTTTTTGTTAAACCTCCAGGATAAAACCTCTGGTAAAAATTCCCCTCTATCAGAAATTCAAGCAAAGAGGATTAGATGGCTGAGAATAATAATACTTTAGAATCCGGTTCTTTATAATAAACATCCTCTTCTCTTAGGTGTATGTTGAATGATTCGCCTCCTCAAAGAAACTATTTCACTTAAGCTTTGATTATTTATTAAAGACAATTTGCCCATTGTTAATCATGACATCCATTGGGTAAAACAGCATTTCCTAAATAGTGTCATCAGCAGGGTATCATGAGCAGGATGCACAGCAGCAAACCCGAATGCATTAATGACTCTCCCAATTAAAGTAACAATGCAGAATCAGTATTGGTACCACTTCGTTCCGTATTGTAGTGTTTCAATGTTAAGAAATATGCCATTACTTAAACCAACTGAAATTCAATTTCTTTAATAAATCCAGAAAGTATGCTTCAACATTAGCTGTAAAATTCAATCCATAAAAATGAGCGAAAACAATTAATCATTGCCTTCGAAACCATCGTCTGGTTGCTATAGTTCAAAAAATCAATGGCAAATAAACTTCTCGGGGTGAAGTCAAATATGGAATACTCCATTTGAACCGTGCTAAATTCCTATCTTTGCAGCCCTTTTTAAATGCCGATGTTATTCAACCCAACAATATTAGAACAACCTGTTTTTAAGAAACTTACAGATGTTGCCCATCATTATCAGGTAGATGTTTATTTAATTGGAGGTTTTGTCAGAGACCTGATTCTGGGAAACCCTGGTAAAGAGATCGACATCCTGGTGGTAGGCGATGGAGTGGAATTTGCACGTAATTTTTCAAAAACACTTGACAAACCGACAAAAGTCACAGTTTATAAAACCTTTGGCACAGCAAGCCTTCATTACCGGGATGACGAGCAGTGGGAACTTGAATTTGTGGGCGCACGCAAAGAATCCTATGCCATCGATTCACGCAAGCCATTTGTGGAGCCAGGTTCACTTGTCGACGATTTAAATCGCCGCGATTTTACCATTAATGCTTTGGCTATTTCGTTAAATAAAGGGGATTATGGCCAATTTTTAGATCATTTTAAGGGACTGGATGACTTAAGAAGCGGCATCATTCGTACCCCGCTCGATCCTGATATCACATTTAGCGATGATCCTCTTCGGATGATGCGGGCAATACGTTTCGCAACCCGACTCGATTTCAAAATTGAACCCGCCACCTATTCCGCCATTCGGCGCAATACTGATCGCCTGGGAATTGTATCCATTGAAAGAATAATGGACGAATTCAACAAGATTCTGATGTGTAATCGTCCGTCAAGGGGGCTGAATCTTCTCAGAGAATCAGGACTAATGGCTCAATTTTTCCCTGAAATTTTAGATCTGGCTGGTGTTGAATACATAGATGGCAAAGGCCATAAAGACAATTTTAAACATACCTTAGAGGTACTCAATAATATCAGTCGTAAATCAGACAATCTTTGGCTAAGGTGGGCTGCATTGCTTCATGATATTGCCAAGCCTGTCACCCGTCGTTTTGACCCCCAAACCGGTTGGAGTTTTCATGGCCATGAAATAGTGGGCTCAAGAATGGTAAAACAGCTTTTTCGGCGTTTAAAGCTCCCTTTAAACGAAAAAATGGAATATGTGGCAGCCCTTGTGCAATTGCACTTAAGGCCCATTGCCCTGGTGGATGAAGAAGTAACCGATTCTGCCATCCGTCGACTCCTTTTCGATGCAGGTGACCTGATTGACGATCTCATGTTGCTCTGCGAAGCAGATATTACATCGAAAAATCCGGAGAAAGTTAGACGATACCTGCGGAATTTTGAATATGTTAAGCAACGCATGAAAGAAGTCGAAGAACGTGACCGCGTTCGGAATTTTCAGCCACCCATTAGTGGTGATCTTATAATGCAAATTTTTGGTATCACCCCCTCTTATCCCGTGGGCCTCATAAAAAATAACATCAAGGATGCCATTCTCGACGGGAAAATACACAATAATTACGATGAAGCCTTCTCCCTAATGCTGGCGGAGGGTGAACGGCTGGGTCTTAAACCTGTCGACAATATGGAAGAATTGAAAGCCAAATTCCGAAAGGACTGATATCTATTTTTTACGACTTGCTATAACCATATAAATTATAAAAGGCACAAACATCAGTACTGTAAATACAAGTATTACTGCAATCCATAACTTGCTGAAATGACCACTGGCAGAGGCAATCATCATCCAATTAACCATACCCAATAGGATAGTTGTTAATAAATTTATCCAGCGCATGAGGCGGGTAGCCATTGTATATTGAAACAAAGCATTTTCCGGTGTTATCTTCACGGGATAATTGAAAATATATGGAAACCGGTTGATTACAAACATGCTTATGGCAAGTACAGTAGCAAGGCCAGGCATTATCAGGATCGACCATTTATTGCCGAAACCATCGGGCCGACCAGCGGCGTCGAAATGTACCACAATTGAGGTGGGTAATTGCTGATATGCCTTAAAAGAAATAGTCCACAAAACTACCAAAGATACCAGCACTAAGGCATCGAGCACCCTGTCGATAATGCGAGGTTCCGGACGAAAGCGCGGTTTTACAGAATTCTGCTGTTTCATTCTTTTTCTTTGGCACAAATATATATGGAAAAAAATGAAGTCGGGTGTTTGCTACCCGACTTCCGATAACAATCATCAAATGTATCTTAATTCATTGATTTTAGGCACACTACTAATTCCTATATAAAACCTTTCTCAAAAGCGTTAAGGCTTAATAAATATTATTCGAAAGCACGGTAGTTATTAAACAGGCAAAGCTGTCATATGGACTATTTCTCCCTCATTTTCGAGGATTGAGCAAACTATTTCATTTTTACCCATCCAATTTTGCCCCATATCTACTCCGGGGTAAACTTTAAAGGAAATCTTACCGACATGGGCCAATAACCATTCTATGACATCGCCCCCTTCGAACCGGTTTTCTTTTACAAAATCCAAATCCGCTAAAAAATAACTTCTGAGTAGAGATTCAGAATTTTTAGCAAACACTTCTTCATTGGAAATATAGTCCATACCTAAAAAATTACCTTTGTTAAAAAAAATCAAACCAGTCTGCTTCTCGGCACATTTCACATTTTTATTTATTTCTCCAGACAATCTAAACCTTATTGAATCGATAATGTCTGTTAAGCTACCGGTCTTGCTCTGGGTCATAAACCGACGATGTTTTTGCGCAATAATATCCCACAATTTACTTTGATTGGACATATATAAATGCTCTTTATGCCCCCAATATTTTTTTGTCTCAAGATTGTTTACAACTTCATTCAGTTTGCTGCTTCTGATATCAGAGGGCATATCTAAATCTCTAAATTTCTCAAAATTTCGAGAAAATCCATAATGCCATCTTCCTCCCTCAATACAACTGACGGGTATTATTACACTGTTCTTTGCACGAATTAAAATACTCACATTAAAAGTTCGGTTTTGTTTCGCTCCCTTCACCTGCTCTCCATCAGTGATTAATACATTTGAATTTAAGTTATTTACAACTTTAAGATGATTTACGGTCCCTTGATCAGAAACTTCAAGTATTGCAAAGCTATCCGGGCCGTACTGAAGAGCTTCATCAAGTGATATGTAAGCTGTTTTCGGGTTTACAACATTGAAAAGAGGGTAAATCATATAATCCCCTGATAGCAAGGGCTCCCCTGCTTTTACTTTGAAAAATTCATTAAAGTTACCCATTTTTAAATGCATTAATTTGGTTAATAAAAATCCTTGCAGTATCACAGTAAATACTGCGTTTAGGGTAAAAAGTGCTCCATTACCAGGCCATGGGCGAGGCGGGTACTAAAAACAAATACTAAGGAGGTACTGTCCTTTAAACTGGTGTGAATCACCAGAGGTGTGGAAACCAAAATCTGCGGAAATCCCCGTTCCGTTCGGGCTCTTGATGTTGACTAATAAATTACAAAAGGCGGGCGGCCTTCAGAAAATGTCTACACGCAATAGACAATGAAGTTTAAATTTACCGTAGTACGATTGAACAAGGAAAAAGTTACTGGTCTGTTGAAAAAAAATATTTACTCAAAAATCACTGCTAATCAATAATTTACTATCAACTTACTAAAAAGAGCAGGTTAATTTGAATGCAAATGCAGGAGCCAATGATTTTTCATGTTCACAAGGTATCCAATCAGGAGCAAAGCGCAGGCTTAAATCGTCACTGATATCGAAAGCCGATAAATGAGCATCCACAGCAGCATCAACCATATTAAGAATATAAACCACTCCCGCAAGGATATAATTAAACTCCATGTTTCTACGGTAATAATCGCGCTGAACCCTAAGCTGGTCGGCGGTATAAAGAGTTGCATATTCATTGGGTGGATCACCGGGCAAGTTAAAAACTTTATATTGATAGGCAGCTCTAAATTTGCGATACTCACTTCGATTCGACAGTGCAAAGTAACCGGTGGCCCCTAACCCGGCATAAATCACTGGAATTTTCCAATACTTTCCATTGTAGGCTTGCCCCAGACCAGGTAAAGCCATACTGAGCAGTGTTGCTTTTTTGGGATTTTTTGTTCCTTTTAAATAATCAGGCGTGGATTCCTGACTAAAACCGGAACGACAGCCCAAAAGCAGTGATGCTACAATTAGAAAGTAAGAGAATGCCTTCACGTGGCTTTTATTGCAGCAAAGAGATAATGCGTTGAAACTCGGCCTCGTTTTTAAAACGAATAACGATCTGGCCTTTTCCTTTTGCGGTACGCGAGATGTCAACTTTAGTACCAAATTTCTGGGTCAGTTGTTCACGCGCGGTAGCAAGGGTTTCTGGTAAATCAGGCTTTTCTTTTGGCCCTTTATTCTCAATTGTAATGGGCTCGGCCTCAGGTTGACGTGAAGCTTCTTTTATGTCTCTAACCCATTGTTCCACATCTCTGACACTCAATCCCTTCTCTATGATTTCTTTAAGAATGGTGAGCTGGTCTTCTACATCCTCAATATTGATGATGGCACGTGCATGCCCCATAGTGATTTGTCCGTCGCGTACAGCAACCTGAACTTCGGGTGGTAATTTAAGCAAGCGGAGATAGTTAACCACAGAAGACCGGTTTTTCCCAACTTTTTCTGCAAGGTCGTTGGGTGAAATGCCAATTTCATCGATCAATCGTTGATAACTAAGCGCAATTTCAATAGGATTGAGGTCGTCACGGTGAATATTCTCGATAAGAGCCATTTCGAGCATTTGCTCGTCGTCGGCAATCCGGATATAGGCAGGGATTTTCTCAAGACCAGCCATTTTAGCTGCTCTTAATCGCCGCTCACCCGATATGAGCTGATATTTATCGTAGCCCAGTTTTCGCACTGTAATGGGCTGAATAATACCCTGAGCCTTAATAGATTCAGCTAATTCATTAAGGGTCTGTTCTTCAAAATCAGTTCGGGGCTGGAAGGGATTGGCCTCAATCTGTTCGATAGGTATTTCGGCTATGGCACCCACCACAAATTCGCCCGAAATGTCTTTCGAAGTAATATCAGTTTCCGGACTTTGAAGAATGGCACTAAGTCCTCTCCCGAGGGCTGATTTTTTATTAGTTGTCATGGATGTTTAAATTATTTTCCTGTTGGTGTTGGGGATGAGGGGTCAATTTATTTTTTTGTAAAATCTCCCGCGCCAGGTTAAGATAATTGAGAGCTCCAATACTATCGGCATCAAACATAATGATGGACTGGCCATGGCTTGGAGCTTCACTCAGGCGAGTGTTTCGGTTGATAATTGTATCGAATACCATTGATTGAAAATGGGTTTTCACTTCTTCGACTACCTGGCGGGATAAACGCAAACGTCCATCATACATAGTAAGTAAGATTCCTTCTATGTCGAGATTGGTATTTAAACGGCTTTGAACAATTTTAATGGTGTTGAGCAGTTTTCCTAATCCCTCCAATGCAAAATACTCACATTGTACGGGTACGATAACCGAATCTGCCGCAGTGAGTGCATTTACCGTAATTAGCCCTAAAGAAGGTGAACAATCGATGATAATAAAATCGTAATCATCTTTTACCTTAGTCAGGGCCTTACGCATCATCTTTTCGCGGTTGGGTAAATTTATCATTTCTATTTCAGCTCCAACTAAATCAATGTGGGCCGGAATGAGGTCCAGGTTTGGCGTCTGGGTGTTGAGAATAATTGTACGTGGGTCAACATCGTCGATGATGCATTCGTAAATACTGGTGGTAATGCTCCTGGGATCGAATCCCACCCCAGACGTTGCATTGGCCTGTGGATCAGCGTCCACAAGTAAGGTTTTATACTCAAGAACAGCCAGACTGGCCCCAAGGTTGATGGCAGTAGTGGTTTTACCTACTCCACCCTTTTGGTTGGCTATTGAAATGATTTTGCCCATGTTAGCAAATTTGGGTTTGATCGGGATTAGATTCGCAAAGATACATAAAAAAGCAACCTTCGGCCGGGCATCTCAAGAATGAACCAGACCAAAATAATAACACGGAATGGGTAAAAGTCTATTATGGATCAGCTTGCTTTTTCACCTGAATCAACAAGGCTATCAGCCAAGGGATGATTCAATAAATGAGGATGTTCTTTGAGGTATTTTTCCAGGAAATCGGCTGCTTCACGAAAAGCCATCGCAAATTTCTGCAGATCCTGCGGATAAATAATCACTTTGTTGCGTTCGTAATAAAACTTACCATTCCGGCTGTCGAAACGACGCGTACTCTCTGTCATTGAAAGCGTAATGCCTTGATTTACAGACTTTACATCGATGTAATAACGACGTTTTCCTGCCGTGACGGTTTTCGAAAAAAGTTCCTCAAAAAAAGCTTTTCCGTTTTCTTCCATCGCTTTAACACATTTTCCGCGACAAATGTAATGTGAAATGCATAAAGAAACAAAAACTCATTTGAGGATAAAGGATTAAAGAATTTAGAGTACCTTTGCAATTCTTTTTAAAAACCGTCCTTTGCCAAAATGTTATCAAGAAGACACTTACGAATCAAGGTTTTACAGGCCATTTACGCCTATCACCAGTCTGATATTCATAACCTCGAGAGCGCACGTAAACAATTGCTTGCCAGCATCGAAAGACTCTATGACCTGGCAATTTATCAAATTTCTTTTTTGCTTGAAATTGTATCTCTTGCCCGTACGCTAATCGATGAAGGACGGAAAAAACATCTCCCCACTCCTGAAGACCTTTATCCCAACCTAAGGTTTGTCGAAAACGCGTTGATTCTGAAAATCGAAAACAACCGTAGTTTTCTTAAACTTGCCGACAGGTTGAAAATTTCGTGGGGCAATTATCCTGAAACCATTCGCCGACTTCTTACCGCAATTAAAGAATCGCCAGCATATGCAGCTTATATGGCTACTCCTGCCGGGAGTTTTAAGACAGATAAAGATTTTATAATCAACATATTAGAAAATTTTGTCGTACCCGACGAAGGAGTTCAGGCCCTTCTGGAAGAAAAAAATATTTTTTGGGCCAACGATGCCAGACACCAAACTTTTAAAATAACCTCAGATAAGCTTTTCTCTGAAAACCCCGAAGATCTGCCTGATCGCGAAATCTTTATTAAATTGTATCGTGAGGCTGGCAGCCCGGCCGATGGACTGGAGATTCATGTGGAGGAAGATAGTTTTTATCCGGAAAACGACTACCATATTGCAGCAGGCCTTGCTAAACGCATACTGAATGAGTTCAAAGCATCGTGGGACGAATTTTCTCCTCTGCCTCCTCTTTTTAAACCTGGCTTCGACGAGGAAGACAGTGATGAGATTTTTGTAAATCGCCTCTTTCAAAAAACTATCCTGCGCGATAATGAAATTTCTGGTTTAATCATTGATAAAATTACTAACTGGGACCCGGAAAGGCTGGCCGTCATGGATATGTTGCTGCTAAAAATGGCCGTTGTTGAACTTACGGAATTCCCTTCTATACCCGTGAAAGTAACGCTGAACGAATATATTGATTTGGCAAAAGCATACAGTACTCCTAAAAGCGGGCAATTTGTCAATGGGGTTCTCGATAAAGTAGTGGCCAGCCTAAATGAGCAAGGAAAAATAACCAAATCCGGCAGGGGGTTGATCGAATAATTTATTTTCGTCCAAAATCAGCCGGAATCTCCCCCCACAACTGGGTTTCCCATTTCAGCAATTGATTAGGATAGTCATTTTCTGCTAACCATTTCTCAGCCCTTTCAATCATATCGAAAACTCTGCTATTGAGAGGAGTTTTCTTAAGAAGAGTCTTTGCTTTCTTACCCTTCACCCACAAAAGAGCATTGCGGCTATCGGAATAAACCGGAATATCGGAACCCAACTTTCTCAGGTAAGCAAGGGCGTGAACAATGGCCAGAAATTCTCCTATATTATTAGTGGCATCTTCGAAGGGTCCTTGACGAAAAATCTCGACTCCCGTAGCTGTTTCAACACCACGATATTCCATTTTACCCGGATTGCCTGAACAAGCAGCATCTACGCAAAGGCTTGGTATGATAGGACGCGCATCTCTCTCACCTTCAGACAATTTTAAATATCCTGCTTTTTTATTTTTCCCCAAGTATTCATCAGGGTTGGAGGCAAAGGCTTTCAATGCTTCTTCCTTGGTGGCAAAACCCATGTATTGTGCACCCGCATATCCCTTTATACGCTTAAAACATTCCTCCCAAGAGGCGAAAACACCAGTTTCGGCCCCCTTCCACACCACATAGAAATGTTTCTTATTCTTCATTTGACCCTTTTAGGTGAAAACTTTCTGCTATTTCTGCTTAATCTGCAAATCTAATCATTACCGACTTTTCAGCAAGCTGTTTTATCTTCAATTTCAAATGTCTGTCGTAAGGAAAATTGCAAATACCCCATACATAAGTTGTTGATAAATAAGAATTAATCCACCATTTGAATATTCTAACAGATTATTCGTAATTTTAACCTAAATTACAAAATCAGATGCTGCAATCAAACCTGGATTATAAAGAGGTTATCATTCAAACCTCACGGAAGCTTTTTGCCCGCTTTGGTTACCGCAAAACCACAATCGACGATATTGCCAGTGCCTTGGGAAAGGCAAAAGGCTCAGTATATTATTATTTTAAAGGGAAAGAGGAAATTTTTTCGGCTGTCGTTGAGCATGAGGCACTTGCCCTTAGAGCTGAGTTGGCCAGGGTAATCAGAGAGCATAGAGATAATCCCATTAACCAACTCAGGGGATATGTAACCATGAGGCTTTCACTCATGAAAGAGCTTGCTAATTTTTATAGTGCTTTAAAAGATGAATACCTTCAACACCTTGAGCTTATCAACAAAGTGAGAGAAAAGTACCAACGAAAGGAATTGGCAACACTCCAAGCCATTTTGCATGCAGGCAAGGCCAAGGGTATTTTTGAGGTGGAAGATATTCATACCGCTTCTCTTGCTATTCTGGCAGCTATGAGTGGTTTGGAAAATCCGCTTTTTCTCCAATTGGTTGACAGCGAAAAAGTGGATGAGCGGATGAGCAAGGTTATGCAAATCCTTCTTTACGGTCTGATAAAAAGGTCATAATTAAAACACATCATTATTAAGACAATTCTAAAAGACAAAGGGATAGACATACTGATTGCCTATCCCTTTTAGCTTACTATGTGGGTTATAGCAATTGCCTAAAATGGCATTACTTCTTGGTCAATTCATCGCGAAGGAATTTAACCTTAGCTTCCAAAAACTTAATCTCCTGTTTCGTCTTCTCGATTTTCTTTTCAAATTCCTGACGCAGAATTTCAGCATTTTTGCTATTAGCTAAGAAACCGAGGTTGTTTTCCCACAGAGTAACATCTTCTGTCATTTTATTGATTTTGCCCTGCAAGAAATTTATTTCGCGAATAATGGCCTTTTGTCCTTCTGGGGTATCCTTAGCATGCTCGATGCGGGAACGGAAGGAAGAGTCATCCATTTCCACAGGATTGATTTTGAGCTTATCGAGTTGCTGACTAATGGCCTTACGAAAAGCTGTCTGCAATCTCTCTTTTTCCTGAAAAGGAACGAAGCCAATTTCCACCCATTTGCGCTGAAACTCTTTCAAAACTTTAAGGTTTTCGGCCTTATCGTTAGTGTAAGGATATTCTTCTACCTGTTTGATAAGTTCTTCTTTGAGGCGTAGATTTTCCTTTTCTTTATTACGAATTTCAGCAAAGTGAGCTTCTTTAGCCCTGAAGAAATAATCGCAGGCACTACGGAAGCGTTTCCATATTTTATCGGAATGGCGACGCGGAACCGGTCCAATTTCTCTCCATGCTTCCTGCAACTTGATCAATTCCTGAGTGGTATTTTTCCAATCCGTACTGTTCATAAGGGATTCTGCCTGAATGCACAAATCCAATTTAAGGTTATAATTGTGCATCTGCTGTTCCTTAATGCGGGCAAAAAACTCAGCCTTCTGCTTAAAGAATTGATCCATGAGAGACTTAAACTCCGACCAAATTTGGTCGTTAACCTTGCGTGGAGCCGGGCCAATACTACGCCAGATATTGAATAGTTCGTTGATATTTTTTGTTCTGGCTTCCCATTCCTTTATTGACTCGGTTGGATTATCAACAATTTCTCTCACCTTTTCGATGAGAGCTTTTTTCGATTCATAATTGCTCTGCAAATCCTCATGGAGTTTATCGTAATACTCACGGCGTCGGGCATTAATTTTTTCAGTTGCCGTGCGGAAACGATCCCATATTTCTTCTTTATATTCAGAGGGTACAGGGCCAATTTCTTTCCATTTATCGTGAAGGCGCTGAAGTTCTTTGAACGACTTCATTACGTTGGGCTCGAGCAGCAATTCTTCGGCTTTTTCGCAGAGTTCAATTTTGCTCTCGAGGTTTTTCTTCATGTCAAGGTCGCGCAATTCGCGGTTGATGCGTACTTTGTCGAAAAATTTTTCAACTAAAAAATGATAATTCTGCCATAAGCTATTATTTTCCGACTTGGGAACAACGCCGATTTTTCTCCATTCATCTTGTAGTGCACGAAACTCATCATAGGTCTTTTTGAGTGATTCTTCAGAATTAATCAGCGCGCGCAATTTTTCCAAAATAGCCAGTTTGGCTTCCAGATTCGCTTGCTTTTGTCGTTCAATTTCTTCGGCAATTTGTTCCTTCTTTTCTTTATAAATGGCAAAGACGGCGTCAAATCTATGGTCTATATCATCGGGAATATATTCAAAATCTTCCTCGCGGTTACCGGCAGCCAAAAATTCTTCTTTTTGTTGCTGCTGGAGTGCTTTGCTATGGTGAACAAAAGCAGCCCTGATAAGCCCCACCTGAGTTTTTACTCCGTTGATATCATCACGATTGACCAACGATTCAAGGAGTTCTACTAATTTTTCCCTGCTTAAACTTTCATAATCGATTTGTTCAAATTCTTCAGTAGATAGCAGGCTGTCATCGTCTTCATCGATTTCTTCGTGGTGAAGCTTGTTTTTCTGTTCCTGATATTCAGCTTCAATCTGTCTTCGTAGCGCTTCATCGGCCGATGTTTGTTCGTCTTGTTCATCGGCTGAGCTGAGCTCGGTTTCAGCTGCTTTCAGCGTTTCGATGTTATCGTTTTCCTGCTTCTCAGCATCTACAGACGCGCTAACAGTTTCATTTGCAGGTACTGCCTCAACAATGTCGTTGACTACCTCTGATGAATTTTCCATTGATGCTTCCAGAGGTTCGGTGTTGACTGACGTAATTTTAGGCTCTAGATTTTCCATAGCAGATAGAGATAAGGTGAATACTTAATTTGTAGTCCGCGTTCCGCATAAGCGGTTGGAGTTTGTTGTAACAAACTAATATTTAAGGTTTTTTAAAATTGAGCTGCAAATATATAAAAGAATTGCATTGAGTATCATTCTCTGGGCAAAAATATGGCAAAGTATGTCCTGAAAATGAATACTCATGAAAAAAATATCAAAGCGTACGGCCAGGATAAACTTTCAATGCTTCGGCCAGGCACTCCATGCTTCTAGTTAGATCTTCGACGTTCAAAACGTAGGATATTCTAACTTCGTCAGTTCCTTTACCCGGGGTAGCATAAAAGCCAGTGGCTGGTGCAAGCATTACCGTAGCGCCTTTATATTCGAATGACTCGAGCAGCCATTGACAGAATTTATCACTATTGTCGATAGGCAGACGGGCTACTACATAGAAAGCACCCTGTGGATTAGGGCAAAATGCACCCGGCATTTTATTAATTGCACTTACCACAGTGTTGCGCCTGGCCAAATATTCATTCAGCACTTTATCAAAATAATCTTGAGGGGTATCAAGCGAAGCTTCGGCCACCACCTGCCCCAAAGTGGGAGGACTAAGCCGGGCCTGAGCAAATTTCATGGCAGTTGCGATCACATCTTTGTTGCGCGAAATCATACAACCAATACGTACTCCACACTCGCTATATCGCTTGCTAACCGAATCGATCAAAATGGCATGCTGTTCCAGGCCTTCGAGCTGCATGACACTGAAATGCTTTTTGCCATCATAGCAAAACTCGCGATATACTTCATCGGCAAACAGGTATAGGTCATACTTTAAGGCGATCTCCCTGAGTACCTCCAGTTCTTCGCGGCTATACAGGTAACCCGTAGGATTGTTAGGATTACAAATCATGATAGCTTTGGTACGAGGGGTTATGGCTTTCTCGAATTCACTGATAGGGGGCAAAGCAAATCCATCTTCAATACGGCTGGGAATGGGCTTAACTACTACCCCGCTGTTTATAGCAAAACCATTGTAATTGGCATAAAAGGGTTCGGGGATAATAATCTCATCACCGGGGTCCATGGTTGTTTGCATCGCAAAGAGAATAGCTTCACTTGCCCCACAGGTCACAATAATTTCATCAGGTGAAACAGGTAAACCAATTTTTTCGTAGTAGGCAGCCAGTTTCCTACGGTAGGAGATTATGCCTGCTGAATGGCTATATTCGATTACCTTTTGTTGAAAATTGTGAATTGCTTTAAGGGCAACTTCAGGGGTCTCGATATCAGGCTGTCCAATATTCAGGTGATAAACTTTAATGCCTTTTTGTTTAGATTTATCGGCAAAGGGAACGAGTTTGCGTATGGGTGAGGCCGGCATTTGCCTACCTTTTTGAGATATACCGGGCATGATTTTAGTATTTGATATTGATTGGCTGCAAAGTTATAGACTCGCTTTATATTAAAAAAGGAAATTCAACAATAGAGACCATTTTTAAAGCAAAAGGAGGGCGAGAAGCTTCACCCTCCTTAAAATAATAATGTACAAAACTCTGCTGACTTACTTATTCCCGGTAGGTACACTAGCGCCAGCAGGCTTAACAGGAACTACTTCAGCAGGTTTTTCTACAACGTTACCTTTAATGCGAAGAACAACAGGATTGTTGACCGCATTGGAGATAACAGTAATTGTCTTGTTGATTTGTCCCAATCTCTTGGTATCATACTTAACTTTTATCGTATCGCTTTTACCCGGCATGATGGGCTCGCGTGGCCAACGGGGCACTGTGCATCCACATGAAGAGCGCACCTCGGAAAGCACTAAAGGTTCTGTTCCGGTGTTTTTGAAAGCAAAAAATGATGAACCATCGGCTCCCTGCTGAATAGTACCGTAATCCCAAACATAATTTCCGGCCTCGTCGCGAAGCTTTTTGTCAAAAGTAATGATGGGGCCTTTACGCTCGGCTTTATTATTGTCTTGTGCCTTCAGGCCCGGCAATGCAATTACGAGAGCCAGCAAAACCAATAATGACTTTTTCATAGCTTGAAATTTCTTTGGGTTAACAATTTTAACATGCAAATATCATGACAAAATTTTTAAAAATGTCATTATTCAATAAAAAATTTAAGAAAATTGAAAGAATAGGGAGTAAATGTAATTTTGTAAAATAATAACGCTAACATCGATGTTACTGAATGTATCATTCTCAACCGAAGGCGAACCCTTATTTGTCTTCGGAGTTATTATGCTCATTATTCTGTTATCGCAAGTATTTCTGCAACGGCTCAGAATCCCAAGCTTGGTGGGATACATCTTATCCGGGGTGGCTTTAGGCCCTGAAGGATTTGGTTTATTCAACCCCGAAGGTGGTATCGCATTACTGGGAGCGGCAGGTTTATTATACATCATGTTTACGGCTGGGCTGGAGCTTAACCTCGGAGAATTCCGTAAAAAAACCGGACACAGCCTGCTTTTCGGCTTTTTTACATTTATCTTACCTCTGGCTATTGGATATCCAGTATGTTTGTACTTATTGCATCTTAAGCCTTTAGGGGCGCTCCTGGTATCAAGCATGTTCTCGACACACACATTGGTAGCGTATCCAATTGTAATGAGGTATAAATTGCAGAAAAATGAAGCGGTTGCTACAGCTGTCGGAGGTACCATATTCACAGATACCGCTGTATTACTCTTGCTGGCTTTTATTGTTGCTTTTCACGAAGGGAAAGGAGGCAGCTCAGAAATGATAAAAATAGCCCTCCTGGCCCTAACTATGGTAGCGTTTATATTATTAGTTTATCCTAAGCTGGGCCGCTGGTTTTTCCGACATAATTCTGAAGACCGTACCTCAGGAATGGTTTTTCTGTTGACGTTAATGTTTGCTGCCGGTATTTTATCAAAATTAATTGGACTAGAACCAATTATCGGAGCATTTTTAGCGGGTATTTCCCTTAACAGGCAGGTAGCAGGGAACCTTATACTTCATCAGCGGGTAGAATTCCTAGGTGCTTCTCTCTTTATTCCCTTCTTTTTAATCAGTGTGGGCATGGTTGTCGACTTAAAATTGTTATTAGGAGGCACCTTTGCCTGGTATGTTGCGGGATTACTCACAGTAGTTGCTCTTTTAGGTAAATGGCTGGCTGCCTGGTTGTCTCAAAAATTACTTTTTTATTCTCCCTTGCAAAGGAAACTCATCTTCGGACTGAGCAGTTCACATGCAGCTGCTACCATTGCCGTAATTTTTATTGGCTATAAAATCGGTCTAATTGACATACATATTTTAAATGGCACCATCCTGCTCATTTTAGCAACATGCCTCCTCGCCACAATGGTCACCGAATCTGCAGCAAAAAAGATTGCCATTCAAGAAGTTGAAAATACTACTGAAATACCTGTACGCCCCGACCGGGTTTTGGTACCTATTGCCAATCCTGCCACAGCCAGACGCCTTATTGAAGCCGCTCTGGCCTTTAGAGACAAAACCTCCGACAAAGAATCGGTATTTGCTTTAGCTTTGATTGAAGAAAATGGGCCAGGTTTTGAAGACAGGCTGCGACAAACTCGGAAATTTTTGAATGATATTGCGGTTGAACACGCCGAACATGAGAAATACCTCCGTACACTATTGAAGATTGACATAAATGTGGTGAGCGGAATAATAAAAACGATGAAAGAAATTTCAGCAAGCCACCTTGTGCTGGGCTGGGGAGGATTACCTACTCCTGCAGATCGACTCTTCGGAAATTTATTGGAGCGCATTATCAGTGAGGTACCGGAGATGATAATTGTCACTAGGCACCGTCAGCCAATACATAATTTTAATACAATTAAACTATGGATTCCACCCAATGCCGAATATGAAACTGGCTTTTTCAGCCTGGCGCGTAAACTTATTGAAATTGCTTTCTCTATTCAAGCCAGATTAGAAATCTATTCTGAAAAAAACCTATGTGATTACTTCTCCTTAATCTCGCAGCGATCCCGTATCTCTTGTGAATGCAAGTTTATTCCTATAAATAATTGGAGCGAAGGTGTTTTAAATAAACCTAAGACTGAAAGCCAGGATACCTTGTTTGTGTATATAATGGCAAGAAGGGGCACTTTATCTTTTAATAATATTCATGAAGAACTACCTCATTTCTTAAACAGCCTTCCCGATTACATCAGTTTTATGGTCATTTATCCAGAACAAAGTCCTATCATGCGGCATTCAGGGGTTATTCCGGCAGAAGAAATTTTCAATACACCCCTCACCTCCCGCTTCTCAAAAATCAGAAAAAAGTTCCATGAAATTTTTTCTTTTAAAAGGTTAAAATCTTAAAAATCAAATCAATGAAAAATTCCCTCGGGTCATTCATCATTATCCTTTCTTTGATCTGGCACGGTTGTAAAGTCACCCAACATTCGGGTAAACCCAACTCGGACCAGTTTGCCATGCGTCCAGCACCGGTTGTTATTTATAAAACCAAGAGAGATTACAGAGAACAAGTGCCCATCATGGTTTCTGAGGATGGGAAAAACGTAATTAGCTATCCTCATCCCGCCGATCTGAGATTTGCTGATGGGAGTTTCAGATATCCTCTTTCGCTGAACAAAGGTTATCTGTTTGACAGGAAAGGCATTGGCCCCAGGACGGTTTTCCTGAGTTTAAGCTATGAAGAGTATGTTTCGAATCCCCCCGATCCGTCGGCACTACTGCTCTATATTTCTGATGAAGATCCGTTTGAAGAAATTTGGCATTGTTATCTCAAAACCAATGGAGAAACTCTCACCGACAGCCTTAATTATTTAATTGAAGCCCACCAATTGGTTAAACGCTGCATAAAAATTAAGTAATTCACTTACAACTGCTTACAATTTTTAGATATTAATTTTAAAATTTAGTGTATCTTTGCGCGTTTTTATCATGGTTCATATTCATGAATAGCATTGAACTAAATGTATTTAAAATTGTTTATGTAAACCAGATTATTTATGAAATGTGAACCCTTCTAAAAAGCAGAAAGCATTGAAAAACAAAGTATTTAAAGTGGACAAAAAAATCTACTCGATCGACGGAAAAGGTTTGTACTACAGTTTTCTGGCAGGTGCCCGAAAAGTATTCGAGAATCAGAACCATCTAAATAAGATAAATGTATTTCCTGTTCCCGATGCAGACACAGGAACGAACTTTGCATCAACCATGCGAAGCATCATCGAACTGGTAGAACCCAATCCCGATCTCAGGGTTACTGCAAACTCGCTTGCAAATGCGGCACTGGTTGGTGCCCGTGGTAACTCAGGCATTATATTCGCACAGTTTCTTTATGGTTTCAGTACTGAGGTCAATAAATACCCCAACGTCACGATTAAAGAATTTGCCAGCGCAGTTAAAGAATCAGTCAAATATGCCTATCAGGCGATTACTAATCCGGTGGAAGGCACCATGATAACAGTGATCAGGGAATGGGCTGATTATATTTATCAAATTAAAGACAGCTTTGACGATTTTACTACATTATTAGAAAATTCCGTTGAAAAAGCACGTGAGTCATTAGCAAAAACCAAACTTAAACTACAAGCCTTAGCCAAAGCCGATGTAGTAGACGCTGGAGCAAAGGCGTTTGTAGTTTTTCTGGAAGGTATCATCGACTTTTTTAGAGCTGGTTTGCGTGTTTTACTGGGAAGTAGAAAAGCTTCGAAAGTTGAAGAACTCACCAACATTATTCATGAGGAAATCACCTTCCGCTACTGCACCGAGGCTCTCATCGGTGGAGAAAACATTAATCATGAAGCCATTCGAAAAGAGATAAGCCTGATGGGAGACAGCCTGGTGGTGGCCGGTTCTTCCGAAAAGACCCGCATTCACATTCATACCGATAATCCTTCCGCTGTTTTCCAAAGGTTGATGAATCATGGTACCATCACTTATCAGAAGGTAGATGATATGGTTTTTCAGAATAATGTAGCCTCAAGTAAGCGAGCTAAGGTAGCCATTCTCACCGACTCTACCTGTGATATCCCTCGTATTTTGCGAGACAAGTATCAGATACATATGGTTCCCCTCAATGTGCATTTTGGTCAAAACTATTTTCTGGACGGAGTAACTATCAACGGAAAACATTTTAAGAAGCTTTTCTATTCGTCCAAAGTTTTCCCCTCCACTTCTCAACCTTCGTTTCAAGATTTTGTAAACAGATATGCCTACCTTTTTACTCAGTATGAGTCGGTTATTAGTTTGCATATTAGCGCTGCGATGAGCGGAACATGGAATAACAGCCGCAGTGCAGCTGAAAAAGTATCGGCTGAACATGGGAAGAAAGCAACAGTCATTAACTCGGCTAAACTATCTGGCTCATTAGGGCTAATGGTACTAAGGGCAGCACAAATGGCTCAGGAAGGAGCCTCGCATGATGAGATTGTGAATGCTATAGAGCTTTGGAAAAAAAGAACCCATATGTTAGTGACTTCCACAACCGTAAAATATATGGTTAGAAGTGGACGTTTAAGCCCAATGAAAGGTTTTATTGCCAATGCCTTAAAAATAAAACCGGTGATACTAGTGAATGAAGAAGGTAAAAGCCATGAAGATGGTAAGGCATTCACCGAGGCTGGAACAGTAAAGATTGTCCTTAATAAAATCCGTAAGATTCTTGAAAAAGAGAAAGTATGGAACTATGCCATTACTCATTTTAATAATATTAAGACGGCCAATTGGTATGCTCAAGAGATTGAAAAAATGACAGGCAAAAAGCCTTTGATTTTTAGCGAAATATCACCAGTATTGGGCATCAATACTGGCCCTGGTGTAGTCTCGGTAAACCTTCTTCTGGAATAAAATGGAGACCCACAAATATATTTGGTCAAAACAGGCCTCTTGACACAAGGCCTGTTTTTTTTTACTTTTGCAACCGGAAAGATGGGATGTTAACTCAGTTGGTTTAGAGTGTCACCTTGACAGGGTGGAAGTCACAGGTTCGAGTCCTGTACATCCCACAAAGCTCGATGGGTTATTTCCTGGTGAAATAGCCCATTTTTGTTTTAAATCCTACAGTAAACAATCGTATTCTTCACTTATAGATTTCAAAAATTAAAAATCCTGATCCAAAAGATGACTAAGGAGATTTTAAAATTTTAGATACAACAACATAGGAATGCAAGAAAGTATTTATTTTTGCAAGCCCAATTTTAAAGGGATGTTAGCTCAGCTGGTTTAGAGCGCTACCTTCACACGGTAGAGGTCACAGGTTCGAATCCTGTACATCCCACCCCACTAAGCTGCTCTTAGGCAGCTTTTTTTGCAATTATAGCAGCAATTCAACAAAACATAGGGCAAGTTGAGAAGAAATTAATTCTTTCACAAATATTTAATATCAATAAAAAGACATATTTGTTCTTCATTTTACGCTTAAGTATCTGATAAATAATACAAGTCAATTAATGCTCAAATATGCTTTAATCCCGGGCCTTGGAGGGTTCATTGGAAGTGCCCTAAGATATTCAATGCAAAGGCTTTCTACCCTGATTTTCTCAATAAGCTTTCCTTTTGGTACTTTTATTGTAAATTTAATTGGAGCACTACTTATTGGAATTCTGTTTGCCATTTCTGAACAAACCACGATTCTTGGCCCACAGTGGCGTATCTTTGCCCTTACAGGCCTGCTGGGAGGCTTTACTACTTTTTCCTCTTTTACACTTGACACCATGAACCTGTTAAGAGAGAGTCAGTATCTTTATGCCTTTACCTACGTTTCGTTAACGGTGTTCCTGGGAATAGCAATTACAATTATTGGATATCTAATGATGAAAAACCTACTCTAATGGAAAGAATGTCAGGTGAAGCCGTATTGCTCAGGATTTTCCTGGGTGAAAGTGATAAATTCAAAGGGAAATTGCTATACGAGGCAATAGTGGAAGCCGCAAGACGCAATGGGCTTGCGGGGGCTACCGTGCTTAGAGGTATTATGGGCTATGGAATAAACTCAACCATTCACACATTTAAACTTTTTGCTTTATCTGAAGACATGCCTGTAATTATTGAGATTGTTGATACTTTTGAAAAAATCTCAGCTTTTATGCCCTTACTCAATGGTATTATCGACCAGGCAAATACAGGCATCATGATTACAACCGAAAAAGTTCAGGTGGTTAAATACACCGCCAAAAAATAGATAGTAAGAATTTTAGCTTTCAAGTGGCAAGCGAACGGTAAAAGTAGTCCCTTGGCCAACGATGCTTTCAACGAGTACCTGGCTTCCCAATTTTTCAACCATTTCTTTCACAAGAACCAATCCCATCCCTGAGCCTTTTTCCCTTGCAGTCCCTTCGGTTGAGCGGCTATTGGATAAATCGAATAATCCAGAAATTGCATCCTCAGGTATTCCAACTCCATGATCAATAACCTTGATCTCGTAACACTTACCATTAACGGGCAGGCTGCCTTGCACTACAACATCAGAACCAGGGTACGAGTATTTAATCGCATTGGTTATCAGGTTTCGCAATATGGTAGTAAGTACATCAGGATCTGTTAAAAGAGTTGTATCTGCATCAACTTTCTGTTTGAGTATGATCCCTTTTTGCTTTGCAACATATTCAGTGCTTTCAATGGTTTCTCTGAGCACTTCACTGGCCAACACTTCAACAAGTTTAGCTTGTATTTGATGTTGTTGTGAATGAGACCAATTGAGTAAAGAATTTATTAAGTTTAGAGTATTTTCAGCACTATGGCGGATATAGCCAATGAATTCCATTTTTTTTGAGTCATCAAAATCGAAGAAATTATCCTGGAGTAGCTCGCTAAAACCAAGAATTGAAGAGAAAGGATTTCGTAAATCGTGCGCCAGAATAGAAATAAATCTATTTTTGGTTTCCAGCAATTCATTTAATTTCTTCTCATTTTCAATTAAAAGCTTTTCTCGCTGCAAACTCTCAGTAATATCTTTCATCAGCATAAGCGCTAAAATTATATTTCCATCGGAGTCGGTTAAAGGGGTTAGAATTACCTGATACTCTTTTTCGCCGAAGCGGGTTAGATAGGCTATGATTTGACCCTCAAATACTTTTAGCAAAAATTCTTCGAGATCTGATTGATTATTGCCAAAAACAACATTCACTTCTTTATTAACAAAATCGGGTGATTTTAGCCCAATATCAGTAAGAGCACGGCCCTCAGCAAGTTCAAATTTCAATTCTTTATTGATGAGGAAAACTGCTGTGTCAGGTAAATTAGATGCCATCTGGCGGTAGAGGAGATCTTTTCTTCTCATTTCTTCAGCTGCTTTTCTTTGCTCTGTAATATCCTCACTTACAGACGCATAATACATTATATCTCCTCTCTCATCTGATATAGGAGAAATGATTGCCCTTACCCAAAATAAGCTCCCATCTTTCTTCCTATTTAATAACTCACCTGACCAAACCTTACCAGATTCGAGCGTTGACCACATAGATTCATAGAAGTCGGCGTTATGTATACCAGATTTCACCAATCGTGGATTTTGCCCTTGAACTTCATGCCTTTTATATCCCGTAATTTTCTCAAAAGCTGAATTTGCATATATAACATTACCATTCTTATCCGTAAAAAGAAACATGTCGGGCATTTGCTCAACCGCAGTCCAAAGTATCAAGTTGTCCCGAATTAGTTTTTGCAAACGGGTAATATCGCGTATGGCGGCAACTCTGAACTTCCGGTTTTTGTAATGAAAAGGTTTGGATAACACTTCTACCTCTACGTGAGATCCATCAGGTTTTTCAATTTCGGCGCGATAATTCGCCTCTTGGTCACTTTGACCTAAATCTCTCACAAATTCTCTGTGCTCCGGGGTAAAAAAATCGTAAACGACTTTCCCCTTTATATCGCCGGCCTTCCTACCAAATAATTCTTCTGCCTTACGGTTAAAATGAATAATCGTCCCCTTATCATGTATAATGATTCCCTCAAAGGAAGAATTTGCAATATTTTCAAATTCTTTTCGCGATCGGGCCACAATCCTCAAATAAATAGCGATACTAAGTAACACAAGAAACAAAATGCTTGCAATAGAAATCCATATGATCTGCTGCCGCTGGTGCCTTTCTTCGCTTTTTTCATTCTGTACTTTAAGATTGTACAATTCAACAGCTTTGGCCACATCTTTCAATTTTCCTGTTATCGCTTCATTTAGTAGCGAATCAGTATAAAAGAATGACTTTTTGTAGTAAAAGGAAGAGAGATCATGACGATTCACTTTCTCGTTGAGCCGGGCCAGGAGATTAAGCGAATTTCTGTAGATTCCTATATTGTCATACCTCTTAGCCAAACCTGAAGCTAACTCTGCGGTTTTCAGCGCTTCGGAGAATTTATTTTCTTCATATGCAAGCCTGGCTATATTAAAATACACCTCCGCCTGATAATATCCGGAATTAATCCTATTAGCCAGCTTTAGGGCAGCCTGATAATTTTCACGTGCCGGCCCATATTTTTTCATAACCTGCCAGGTATTTCCTCTCAAGATATAAGTAGTTATGCGGTATTCATCCTCTTCTCCATATGGAAGAGTTATATTGTTCATCAAATACAAAATTTCATCAAGCAGGGTAATTGCCATTTCGGGCTTGTTCTGTTTCACGTATGTTTCAGCCACATAAATTTTACTGTGAAGAACCGCAAACTGATTGTTAATTTGCTGGCGCAATCGTATAGCTTGGTTGAAAAAATAAATTGCAGAGTCGTAGTCGTTTTCAACCCCTTTTATCATACCGAGGTTATTATAAATAACACTCATTCCAAATTTATGATTTATTTTTTGGAATAATTGAAGTGACTGTAAATAATAACTTTTGGCTACTTCATATAAACTGTTTGAATAGTAAACATTTCCAATGTCGCACAAGTTAAACGCCATTGCCCCCTGATCTCCCTTGCGTTCCAAAAACTCGTAATTGCGGATGAAATGCTCAAGAGCGGTATATGGCATTCCTTTCTGAAAGTATAGGTTCCCGAGCTCTTCAAGTGACTTGCTTACTATCGTATCTACATTTATCTCTTCTGCTAAACGCAGGGATTTTTCGTAATACCTTATGGCACTATCGGTATTGGATATTCGATAATATCCTGCCAAATCGTAAATATTTTTCAGAAGCAAATTCTGGCTTGCCTTGATTCTCTGGTTTGCTTGATAAATCCTCTTAAGGCTATCAATCACCCGAGCTTCTGAACCCGCAACTTGGGCAAAGATGCCAAAAGGTATGAAGCCAGCTAATATTAATATTACCCATATTTTTTGATTCACTTTTTCAAATAGTATAAAATTATATTTAACAAAGTTAATTAATTGTTTGAGATAAAACATTATTCTGATACTAAAAAATAAAGCATCTTGGGGTGAAAAGAATGTGAGCTAATCCTTACCGATTTACTTCCGAAACATTCTATTTGCATTCACCCAAAGCAAAACTTTTTTACCTATCGAGTAAATTCCTACTATCTAAACCTCATTGTATAACTTATACATTGTCAACGGCGTCAAATTTACTAGGGTCGATTCTGCTTAATCTCATTGCAGGGCTTTAGGCTAAATCAACATTGATTATCACCAGGGACATATACTACTAATTGCCAAACAAATAGCATTATGTATCCTGCTACATCTATAATATTAAAGTTTCAAATCAGGATACAGCTTACCTTTGTAGTGAGAAATCTTTTCAAGTAAATGATCACACCGAAAAACACCGTTGCAGAGCTATACAGCAAAACCACATATGAATATCCTGAGGAAATAGTAAGATTGCCTGTCTCGGGTTCCGACAGAATATATTTTCGACTACGTAGCAAAAATATAAGCCTCATTGGTGCGTACAATCCAGTGGTTCAGGAAAATCGGGCATTTTTAAGCCTCACCCGTCAATTTGCCAAAAATCAGTTACCCGTTCCCAAATTACATGGAGTAAACGAAAGCCAAACAGCCTATTTGCTTGACGATCTTGGAGATGTGACCCTTTTTTCGGTCATTGGACAAGAAAGAAAGAACAAAGGGGGCTGGAGCGATAGTTTAACCCAATATTACCAAAAAGCCATTGACGACCTGCTTCAATTTCAGGATATGGCCCGAAAAGGGCTGGACCTTTCGGAAGCCTGGCCACGAAAAGCCTTCGACAAGCAAAGCATATTATGGGACTTAAACTATTTCAAGTATTATTTCGTCAGACTTGCAGGTATAGATTTTGATGAAAGTCGGCTTGAAGATGATTTCCAGCGTTTTGCCACATTCCTGGCATCCGCCCCATCCTCCTTTTTTATGTATCGCGATTTTCAATCGCGAAATATTATGTTACACGACAATCAACTGTTTTATATTGATTATCAGGGAGGTCGCAGGGGGCCTTTGCAATACGATTTGGCTTCTTTACTCTACGATGCAAAAGCGGATATACCCAATCAAACCAGAAGAGCATTGTTGGAGTATTATATTAAAAAGGCAACCGACCTCAGTATGATTACTGAAGAGCATTTCATGACATGGTGGCCATCTTTCATTTTTATCAGAATTATGCAGGCAATGGGAGCCTATGGTTACAGAGGATTTTTCCAGCAAAAACAACATTTTTTGTTGAGTGTTCCCTTTGCCATTCGCAATCTCGAAGTTCTGATAAATGAATTGGGTTTACCCAGAGGATATCCTGAGATCCATGCTGTTTTCGAAAAAATAATAGGTAATGAATATTTAAGATCCTTTGGAATACCAAGAGAGAAGCTCAAGGTGACCGTAATGAGTTTCTCATACCGAAAGGGTTTACCTGCAGACACAAGCGGAAACGGGGGGGGGTTCGTTTTCGACTGTCGTGCCCTTCCCAACCCCGGCAGGGAAGAACGTTTTAGAAATATGACAGGCAATCACCCCGATGTCCAGCAATTTTTAAATCAATCACCAGAGGTTGCAGAATTTTACGAAAATTGCAAAAGCCTGGTCATCCAATCCATTAACAATTACCTGCAAAGAGGTTTTACCCACTTATTGGTTTGTTTCGGATGTACGGGCGGGCAACACCGAAGTGTGTTCATGGCAAACCGCTTGGCTCAATTTCTAAAAACCCTTCAGGGTTTCGAAACAGAACTCGTTCATCGTGAACTTTCTGCAACCGAGCAGGTTATTATAGACTAAACAAGTCGAATTGCATGAAAAAGTGCGAGAAAAAAGACATCAAAGTCATTGAATCACATGCATTTAGATGCAAGCGGTGCGGGGCTACTGCCAAGAAGAAGGAAAAACTTTGCAAGCCGGAGAAAAATGATTAATCTGTCTTCTTTTTTTACGAATTTTGAGGAATAAAATTACAGAATCACTACCCTCCACATGAAAGCATTCATTTTAGCAGCAGGCAAAGGCACCAGGCTAAAACCGCTCACCGATCAACGTCCTAAAGCACTTTTGGAGGTGGGTAAATTAACCATGCTTGAACGGGCCATTATTAAACTTAAAGGAGAGGGTTTTAATGATATTGTAATTAACGTACACTACTTTGCCCAGCAAATCATCGATTTTATTCAATCAAAGAAATGGGAAGGGGTCAAGATTCTTATCAGTGACGAAACTGAACGCTTGCTTGATACCGGAGGTGCTTTAAAAAAAGCCTGGCCCCTGTTTGAAAATCAACCGGTTTTGGTTTACAATGTAGATGTTGCCACTGCCCTCAACCTCCGTGAAATGTTCAAAGCGCACAGGTCATCAGGATCCATTGCTACCCTTGCAGTTAGCAAACGAAAATCGAGTAGATATCTGCTTTTTGATGAACAGCTGCTACTGTGTGGAATAAAAAATAGTATTGAAGGGAAGGAGGATATACGCCGGCATCCGGGAAAAGCTATTGAAATGGCTTTTAGCGGAATACATATTGCTAATCCTGAGCTGGTTCATTATTTTCCTGAAAATGAGGTTTTCAGCATATGGGAGGTTTACCTCAAAGCTTGTATTAGTCTTCCGGTGAAAGGATTCGACCACACTGGCACTTTCTGGATAGATCTTGGCAAACCAGAGGATCTCAAGAAATTCGATGATATGTTTGGTATCTGACCTGAGCTAATTTACGATCTATGAATTCCTTTCTTTCCCTACTTGCAGATGAAGTTTTAACACTCGCAGGTAGTAATTTTCACAGGTATTGTATTGTGCTACCCAGCCGCAGAGCAAGTCTATTCCTAAAAAAAGAATTCGAAAAACGCATTCAACGCCCGGTCATATTACCTCCTATCTATTCGTTTGAAGATTTTATATATGCCCACACCCCTTTCGAAAAGCCTGAACCTTATGAAGATTTAACCATCCTTTGGAAAGCTGTACAAAAGGTAACAGGGCTTTCAGGAAGGTCCTTCGATGAAATGATTGACTGGGGCCAAGTGGTAATTAATGATTTCAATGAAGTGGATGCTTATCTCATTCATCCCTCCACTTTGTTTAAATATCTCGAAAACATCAGAAAATACGAGATTTGGGGACGCAGCGAAGGTGAGGTTTTGAGTGATTTTCAACGCCTTTACCTGGAGTTTTATGAATCGCTGGAAGAACTTTACACAATCTGGAGCCATGAAATGCAAGCAGCGGGATTGGCCTCGCCCGGAGGTGCAGCACGATGGCTGGCACAAAATATCCCATCTGCTCATCTTGATAGAAAATACGAAAAAATCATCTTTGCCGGACTTAATGCATTGACCCCGGCTGAGGAGCGAATCATTTCTTATTTTGAAAATAATGGAAAAGCCATATTACGCTATGATGCTGATCAATATTATTTAAATGATAAGTTGCAGGAGGCCGGGCTTTTTCTTAGACAACGTATTAACCTCGAAAAAGATAAATGCATTGGTAATTATTTAATTGATAATCAAAGAAATATAAACATAATAGGAGTACCTGGAAATGTTTCTCAGGTTCGCTTTCTCCATCAATATCTTTGCGAGTGCATCGAACGAGAAGGCACTGCATGGCTTGAGAAAACAGCAATAGTGCTTGCCGATGAAAGTTTACTTATTCCTCTCATGCAAGCATTACCAGGCAAAGTCGGGAGCATTAACATCACTATGGGACTCCCTCTGTCGTACACGCCAGCCGGGCAGCTCGTTCAATCCTTTTTGAGTTATACACAGGAAGCGAGGCCTCAAGGAATTCATTTATCTGGCCTTGCAGAATTGCTGATGCATCCATGGATTCGCAGCAAATTGGCCCATGAAAAATTCTATCCGGAAATCCAGTTAACAGAATGGACGTCAATGGGTTTCGTGTGGATGAATTTTCATGACCTTGATCAAAAATTATTGAAAGACAGCAGTATAAAGGATTGGCTCAGGGCTCCTGACGACCACATGGGATATACTCCAAGACAAACCCTTAAAATGCTTCAGGCCTTGATTACCTGGCAAAAGGATTTTTTAAACAACACTATTCAGGAGGAATTTCTGTTCAGTCTTGCCTTGCTTTGTGATGGGGTTGAGCGCCAACTTGGAACCTTGCTCGACACTCTACAATTAAAAACACTGGGTAAGCTTTTACAGCGATTGATAGCAAACACAAAAATTCCATTCAGCGGCGAACCCCTCGAAGGCCTTCAGATAATGGGCATGCTCGAAACACGTGCTCTCGATTTCGAAACAGTTATTTTGCTCTCTGCCAGCGATGACATTTTACCGGGCTCAGGTCGAACTCCTACTTTTATCCCTTTCGATGTGAGGTTAGAAAAAAGTTTTGGTTTACCCGTATTCACCCATAAAAACGCCATAACAGCGTATCATTTTTACCGATTGTTACAACGCTGCAACGAAGCTGTAATTTTCTACAATAATCAGGCCGGCGACTTAGGAAAAACAGGCGAAATGTCCAGATTCCTGCAACAAATAAAACATGAGTTTCAGGCAAAAAATGCCAATACCTTGTTTAGAATAAATTACCCTTCACTGCCTTTGATTATCGATAAGGAAGAATCCAAAGAATTTCGGAAGACTGAAGAGGTGATAAAGAGTCTGGATAGCCTCAGCCAAAAAGGTTTCTCCGCCTCAGCCCTGTGGACTTTCATTCAGTGTCAGTATAAATTTTATCTCGATTACATACTTGGTTTGCGCAACCGGCAGACCGACCCCTTGGAATCTGCACCTTTAATATTTGGAAAGGTAGTACATGGTACCCTCAACAATTTTTACGAAAATCCTCCAGTAATTTTAAAACCTGACATTTACGATTTTAGCAAAATAAATGACCTTATCGACAGAGCTTTTCAAGAAACCGTACCAGGGGCTGATATTCATGCAGGACACTTGCGGCTCATTAGAAATGCGGCTGAAAAATTCGTTCGCAGGTTTCTGGAGGCCGAAAAAAAATCGCTGGAAGAATCTCAGGCATCCATTGAAATTATTGCCCTTGAAAAAAAATATACGCATACTCTCGACTTATCTAAAGAACTTCATCCCTCTAAAACTGTATTCATACAAGGTATTTTTGACCGACTCGAGATTTATAATGGCACACTCCGAATCCTGGATTATAAAACCGGTAGAGTAGAACCAGCTAACCTTCGTCTCCAGGATAAAAACATGCATACTTTTCCGAATAAACCCGATTGGGAAAAGCTATTCCAATTAATGGTTTACAAGTGGCTCTATTTTTCGTCAGAGCAAGGTTCGCAGGATGTTGAAGTGGGCATTATTCCTTTGAAAGCCTCGAGCTATACTGTAGAATCGGCTTCCTTTGAGGTAACAGGAGATTTTGTTGCATTTGCCGAGAATATCTTAAAAGAAACAGTCACCGAACTTTTGAATCCGGACCATACGTTTATTCAAACCACTCAAAAGAAAGTCTGCCACTTTTGTCCTTATCGCCTGATATGTGGAAGATTAGACTAATCCGAACTAATAATCAATAATTTAGCGAGTAAAGTCTTTTTCGCCAAAAACCAAGGCTTCGTAAACATAAATATCCGCATTTTTCCATCCATCCCAGCCCAAACCGGCTTTATCGCGGCTACAGTGGCCGAGAAATTCTTCAAGGCTCCAGCCCGTTTCGGTCGCTACTTGTGGAAGGAAGGTTCCCCCCTGCCATCCTTTTTTAATATAAATTCCATGTTTCCCCAGCTGAATTTCTTGAATGGACTGAATTTTCCGCATTGGGGTTAGCACACTGATTTCAATATCAATGTCTTTCATTTCATTTTCTTTTACCGGACTGAAACGTGTATCATTGAAAGCCGCTGCAATGGCCATATCGGCCACTACCTCGTATAGGGGCTTATCTGCACCGAAATGCCCTATACAGCCCCTGAGTTCTCCATTTTTATGTAAAGTAACAAAGGCACCACAAGGTTGCTTAAGGGTGGATGTAATTTGGTCGTATGGGAAAGGAGCCCGTGTACCAGTTTTGAGTTGTTGCATGATAGTGTTGCGAGCTATGCCCAACAAAGTTCTTTTTTCATGTTCATTCAGGTGAAAAAAACCATCATTATTGGCTTGCCTTACAACGGTCATCGCATGATAACCAACTACTCTGTCCTGATCACCATAGGGGCTATGCCCTGAATTTTGGTATTCGATATCTTTGATGAGAATATCCTTATTCTCGGAGGTAATGTAAAGAAGAGTCAAAACAGCTGAAGCACCACACAAGCTGGTAGATAGTCCCGAAATATGCTTAGCCTTATTGCGACGAAGCGTTTCCATAAGGGTATCCGGATGATTAGCTGCAATGGCCTTAGCTGTGGCCATGTCTACATTGATGGCATCCTCAAAAGAAGGATAATGCGAAAAATCTGTAGAGATGACAAAAAGGTTGCGTTCGTTGAACCAGGGTTTCAGGGCCAGGGCAATCTTTTTAAGCATTTCGGGATGCTCAGTACCGATAAGAATAGGTACAATGCGGAAAGGCTTTTTGAGATGATATTGTAAAAAGGGTATTTGCACCTCTATATCATGCTCCCAGGTATCGGCCTCAGGCCGGTAGGCGAAATAAGGGTAATTTTTTATAAGTTCGGATACGAGGTTAATATTAACTTCAGCGCGTCCAAGAGGGGTCAAATAAGCTCCTCTATCGTAAACACTGGCACCTTCGAAACCTGCCCTATGACTGGGCCCAATGATAAAAATATTGTCAAATTCAGCCTCAGGGTCAATCTGGTTAAAACCTGAAGCAGCTACTTTACCTGAAAAGACATATCCGGCATGGGGCACGATAATGCCTGCCAGATGAGGCGTGGGTCCCTTTTTAGCCTGAGCAAAAAGCTTTTCAAGGTCATTTTTCAACTTGATGGGATCACTGGAGTAAAATTGGCCTGCAACGGCAGGTTTACGGTCAATGGTCTGCATGGTTTTATCAGTATTTTGTGATTGACAGGAGGAATAGAAAAACAACGACATAAAAAAGAGAAGAAAGGAGGACTTCGGCCGCATATTCCCAAATTTTGCTCTGCTAATTTACTTCAAAAACCAGCCTTCTGCAAAAGAAAAACAAAAAACCGCCTCCATTCAAACGGAGACGGTCGGTTTTGGATTTTGGATGAGTGATGGTTTCGATTTCAGGCATTTTCTTTTTCGAAGTCATGCATGCATTCCACGAGGGCCTGCACACTTTCGAGGGGTAAAGCATTATAGGTAGAAGCCCTGAATCCACCAACCGAACGGTGTCCTTTTATCCCTACCATTCCGCGCTTCTTAGCGAATTCAAGGAAGGCTTCTTCTTTGTCGGCATATTCGGGTTTCATAACAAAGCAAATATTCATCAGCGAACGGCTGTCTTTTTCGGCTGTTCCGACAAACATCTTGCTGTTATCAATAGCGTTGTAGAGAAGCTGAGCTTTTTCCTTATTCATTTTTTCTATTTCAGCTACTCCACCCAGACTCTTGATCCAGCGAAGGGTTTCCATTACAGTATAAATGGGCAAAACCGGGGGAGTATTGAAAAGTGAATTTTCTTTAACGTGGGTGCGATAGTCGAGCATAGTGGGAATAGGCCTGTCCACTTTACCCAAAATATCTTCACGCACGATTACAAAAGTAACGCCGGCAGGACCTAAGTTTTTCTGCGCACCTCCATAAATCAGGGCATATTTGGATACATCTACAGGCCTGCTCAAAATATCCGACGACATATCGGCAACCAGAGGTACAGGGCTATCCAGGTCTTCGCGAATTTCAGTACCATAAATGGTATTGTTGGTAGTGATGTGGAAATAATCAACATCTGCCGGGATAGTGAAACCCTTGGGAATGTAAGAAAAGTTCTTGTCGGCTGAAGAAGCCACTGTTACAACTTCACCAAACAGTTTGGCTTCTTTCAGAGCCTTCTTGGCCCAAACACCGGTTTCGAGGTAAGCAGCCTTTTTATTCAAAAGGTTGTAAGGAACCATGCAAAATTGCAAAGAGGCACCACCTCCCAGAAAAAGGACATGATATCCTTCGGGGATATTGAGTAATTCCTTGAAAAGAGCAACAGCTTCGTTGATAATGGCTTCAAAATCTTTACTTCGATGAGAAATCTCAAGCACACTAAGCCCGGTTCCGTTGAGATCGAGAATGGCTTTGGCTGTGTTTTCAATAGCAATGCGTGGCAAAATGGAAGGCCCGGCATTAAAATTATGTTTCTTCATAATAGCTGATTTTGGGTTTATTACAAAAAACCGTGAATTTTCGGCGGTTTGCGCAAAAATAGCTTTTTATCCCGAATATTTGCAATCGTTTGCATTATTTTTTACGTCCTCAGATATTTTTTTCCCCTATCTTTGATTGCATTTCATTGAAAGTTTTATGCTCATGAAAATTTCAAAATGGTTTTCATTTATCCTGCTTCTTTTTATGGCCTGCCGTCCAGCCAGCGAGGAAGAAAGAATAGCTAAAAATTTCCTGCATCATCTAAGCAGAGGAGATTATGAAAAAGCCAGGGACTATGTGGTATCAAGCTCATTAACCGTCCTATATGATTTCCAGAATATTGGCATTTCACCAGATAGTCTTAAAACCCATCCTATTTCCTGGGAAATAGATAGTATCTCACACTTCAATTCTGACTCTGCCAGGGTTTATTTCATTTGGAATGGTCTACCCGAAGAAATGAATATGGTAAAAGAAAAAGGGAACTGGAAAATTATTTTTTAGTAACTCCTCGCTGACCATGGCGAACAGGTGAGAAAGTTTTAAATTACCACAGTTGCTAACTTTGCAAGATAAATCCTAATTAAATGTTGTCAATTGTTGAATATTTGCGAGACCTGAGCCGGTTGGTAAAGCATTGGTTAATTGGTACCGGGCTTTCCAATTTCCTGGCAACAACCATCACTGATTACATGTGGCTTATTGGCCTTTTTTTGCTGGCCATCCTGGTATTTTATATCACTAAAAATATAGTTTATCGCATCATAAGACGAGTTGCGCGTAAATCAAAAACACCTTTCGACGATTTCCTGATCGAAAGAAAGTTCTTTGTCAGGCTTTGCTATCTTGTTCCTGCCTATCTCGTTCAGCTGATGATTCCTATGGTCATCAGCCAAATGCATGGACTGATCGTTTTCCTCCAAACCCTCACAAGTATTTACATCACTTTTATTATTCTTCTGGCCATCGATGCCTTCCTCAATGCCAGTCACGACCTGTACCTCACCCTGCCGGTGTCGAAAGACAAGCCCATCAAAGGCTTTATTCAGGTTGTAAAAATAATAGCATATTCAGTTGGAGTCATTATTATCATCGCCCTTCTTTCAGGAAAAAAGCCACTGGCTCTTCTGGGTGGTTTAGGGGCTATTTCAGCCATTCTTCTGTTGGTTTTCAAAGATAGCATTTTAGGATTCGTGGCAGGCATGCAGCTAACAGCTAACAACATGATCCGCATCGGTGACTGGATTTCTATGCCCAAGCACGATGCTGACGGTACTGTGCGTGAAATAACGCTTACTACAGTGAAAGTGGAGAATTTCGATAAAACTTACACTTTTATACCTGCCTACTCTCTGGTTTCCGACTCGTTTCGCAACTGGAGGGGTATGGAAGAAGCGGGCGTACGACGCATAACACGTGCAATAAATATAGATGTAAACAGTGTGAAATTTTGCACACCCGAAATGTTGCAAAAATTTGAACAAGTCGCAGTATTACAAGATTATATACGCTATACTGAGGAAGAAATCAGAGCTTATAATCAGCAATTTGGCTACGACAACACGGTGCTGGTAAACGGTCGACGACAAACCAACCTCGGAGTCTTTCGTGCCTACCTCTCTCATTACCTTAAAAATAATCCTTTCATCAGTAATGATCATACCTTAATTGTGAGGCACCTGGCTCCAACGGAAAAAGGATTACCTGTACAGATTTATTGTTTTGCAAATACTACCGAATGGGCACAATATGAGAAAATCCAAGCAGATATATTCGACCACGTTTTTGCCGTTATTCCCTTTTTTGAATTGAGATTATTCCAGAATCCTACCGGAGCTGACTTTAGGGGGTTGGTAAATTAGTTTCACGTTCCAGGTTCCAGGTTCCTGGTTCCAAGTTCCTGGTTCCAAGTTCCTGATTCCAAGTTCCAAGTTCCAGGTTTCAGGTTCCATGTTCCAGGTTTCAGGTTCCGGGTTTTATGTTTGTATTGTCCTGATAATAAATACATTATGTTATTATTCTTAATCTGAGTATCCGGAAAGCTTTGGGTAATAGATTAGGAATGGCATTGATAGGTGGATGTCGTCAGGGAAAATTTGCGGATTTGGGTTTGAAAAACTTCTATACAGGAAGTATTGTTGAGGCTTGCAGTGTGAATTAAATATGTAATATGGAGAATGTATTAATTAAACGAAAGGAATTGAGGATATAGCGCTGCAATTCATCATTTAAAAAAATTAAGATGAAAATTACTACCTATAATTCATTTTTAGAATGGTTTTAAATTAATAAATGATTCGCGTAAAAATCTGCAAACGTTTTCGGGGGTTAGAATTAATCTTTATTTTCGTGGCATGAACCCTTATGTTGAAATCAACTAAAAATCAATCGTATGGCTAAAGTTAAAGGAGATGTAGTGATCGACATTGAGAGGTGCAAAGGTTGCGAGGTATGCACCACAGCATGCCCCAACGAAGTACTTGCCATGTCGACACAAGTTAACAGTAAGGGATACCGCTTTGTTGTTAAAGTAAATGCCGATTGCATTGGTTGCGCTAATTGTGCAATTGTGTGTCCCGATGGAGTTATCACCGTTTACAAATCAAAAGTTTAACAAAATAAAAAAAATAGGGCATGAAAGAGCTAAGGTTAATGAAAGGCAACGAGGCGATAGCTGAAGCTGCCATCCGTGCCGGAGCCGATGCTTATTTCGGATACCCCATAACTCCTCAAAGTGAGGTAATTGAGTATCTGATGGCAGAGAAACCGCACGAAAGAACGGGAATGGTAGTTTTACAGGCCGAGAGCGAAGTAGCCGCCATCAATATGGTTTACGGAGCTGCAGCCTGCGGTAAAAGGGCGATGACTTCTTCCTCCAGTCCCGGCATTAGTTTAAAACAAGAAGGCATCTCGTACATTGCAGGAGCCGAATTGCCCTGCCTTATCCTCAATGTAGTTAGAGGAGGTCCAGGGCTGGGAACCATTCAGCCGTCGCAAAGCGACTATTTTCAGGCCACTAAAGGAGGCGGGCATGGCGACTACCGTCTAATAGTTCTTGCTCCCGCATCGGTTCAGGAAATGTACGACTTTGTAAAACTGAGTTTCGATCTTGCCTTCAAATACCGCAATCCGGTAATGATACTTTCTGATGGTGTCATAGGCCAGATGATGGAAAAAGTAGAAATTGGCGAACAGTATCCTCGCTTAACCAATGAACAGATAGATGAATTATATCCTTGGGCAACCACCGGTAAAAAACCCGGAAAAGATCGTCGGATTATTACCTCTCTCGAACTTGACCCTGGAAGGCAGGAACAGCACAACCTGAAGCTGCAGGCTAAATACAAAAAAATGCAGGAAGAAGAGGTACGCTATGAGGCACTAAATTGCGAAGACGCAGAATATTTGCTGGTAGCCTTTGGTTCTTCTGCACGCATTTGTCAGAAAGCGATGGACCTGGGCAGGGCTAAGGGGCTCAAAATTGGACTACTAAGGCCCATAACGCTATTCCCCTTCCCTTCAAAAATTCTGCACGAGCTTGCTACAAAGGTGAAAGGTATGCTTACTGTTGAAATGAATGCCGGCCAGATGGTGGAAGATGTCCGCCTGGCCGTTTGCGGTAAGGTTAAAGTGGAACACTACGGGAGATTTGGAGGAATGATTCCCTCTCCTGCTGAAGTACTCCATGCATTAGAAACAAAAATTATTGGAGGATAAATCATGGAACAGAATTTTGATTTGCCTGAAATTCATACTCCAGAGAATCTTGTATATACTAAAACCAAGGTTCTTACTGATAATGTTATGCACTATTGCCCTGGATGCGGGCATGGTACGGTTCATCGTCTGATTGCTGAAGTGATTGACGAAATGGGCATTCAGGATCAGGTAATAGGTGTGGCTCCTGTAGGATGCTCAGTACTGGCCTATAATTATTTTGATATCGACATGCAGGAAGCCGCACATGGTAGGGCTCCCGCATTAGCTACAGGTATCAAAAGGGTTTTCCCTGAAAAATTTGTATTTACTTACCAGGGTGACGGCGACCTTGCCGCTATTGGTACTGCAGAAACCATACATGCTTGCAACCGTGGAGAGAATATTACCATCATTTTCATCAACAACGGTATTTACGGTATGACCGGCGGACAAATGGCTCCCACTACCCTGCCGGGTATGCCCACCAGTACCTCCCCTTACGGACGCGATGTAAAAATGATGGGTAACCCGCTTAAAATAACCGAACTGGTGGCCATGCTCCCCGGTACTTACTTCGTTACCCGCCAGGCTGTTCATACCCCAGCATTGGTTAGAAAAACCAAGAAAGCTATACGAATGGCCTTCGAAAATCAGAAATTGAATCGGGGCGTGAGTTTTGTGGAAATAGTTTCCAACTGCAACTCTGGATGGAAACTTACACCTGTTCAGGCTATAAAATGGCTTGAAGAAAACATGCTGCCATTTTACCCTCTGGGCGACCTCAAGGTAAATGGAGAAATGGTAAGCAAGTAATCATCAAAAAACTTTGACCTATGACTGAAGAAATTATTATAGCAGGATTTGGTGGGCAGGGAGTACTTTCGATGGGCAAAATATTGGCCTACGGAGGTCTTATGCAAGGGCAGGAAGTGAGCTGGATGCCTTCCTATGGGCCAGAAATGCGAGGCGGAACAGCAAACGTAACCGTTATTTTAAGCGATGAACGCATCAGTTCGCCCATCCTCAGCCAATTCGATACCGCCATCATCCTTAATCAGCAATCGCTTGATAAGTTTGAAAAATCAGTAAAGCCCGGAGGTCTGCTCCTCTACGACCCAAACGGAATTACACGCCATCCGGTTCGTACCGACATCCATATTTATAGGGTAGAGGCTGCAGCTGAAGCTGCCCGTTCGGGTATGGCAAAGACCTTCAATATGATTGTGCTGGGCGCATTCCTTAAGCTCAAACCCATTGTGAAAATGGAGAATATGGAAAAAGGCCTGGCTAAATCGCTGCCCATGCGACATCACAAGCTGATACCGGCAAATATGGATGCCATTCGTAAAGGAATGGAACTGGTAGAAGCTGTTTCTGTGTTGGTCTGAATTAATCCCTAATTAATACTTCAAAGTCAGACACCTGCAGGTTAATACCTGATTTACAGGTGTCTGGCTTTTTTTAAATGGGTTTTCAAGACAAAATAAAGCATGGTTTGGTACCAGATAATTGAAAAGAGTATTTTTGCGATGGGCGATGGAGTTCGCCTTAAACCGCGTAAAAGCTGATGACTCCTATGTATAAAACTGTGTAAATCATTGGATTAACAATGGAGACATCTGAATTATTCAACAAAAGAACTTCAAACGCCCTAAGCAGCATTTTAATCTACAGGAGGTGGTCATTAATCAAAAGCCTTTACGATTTGATAATGATTAATGAGGCAAGTAGATTTTCCCTAATAAATTCTACTTTTAAGAAAAAAAACTTCCCCTCAGGAAGATTATCGAATAATGTCTAACCCAAAATGAAAAGAAGTATGATTATTACAGAGATCAAAGCGTATGAAATCCTGGATTCACGAGGTAATCCAACCGTTGAAGCCGAAGTCGTCATAAACGATTTTTCTGTAGGCAAAGCAGCTGTACCAAGCGGGGCATCTACCGGTGAACGAGAAGCCACTGAATTGCGTGATGGAGACCCCAAACGCTATGGAGGAAAAGGGGTGCTTAAAGCAGTGGAAAACGTTAACACCAGCATTGCTGAAGCTATTAAAGGGAAAGATATTGAAAACCAACGTCAGCTCGATTATATGTTAATTGACCTCGACGGAACAGAGAACAAATCGCATTTGGGAGCCAATGCCATTTTGAGCGTTTCGCTTGCATTTGCAAGGGCTGCAGCTAATTTTATGGGAGAAGAACTGTTGTACTACATTGGCGGATGCAACGCACATCTGCTGCCCGTACCCTGTATGAACATCATCAATGGTGGCAAACATGCTGACAACAATGTTGATTTTCAGGAATTCATGATTGCCCCCCACAATGCCCCGAATTTTCACGAATCCATACGGATGGGAATTGAGGTATTTCATACCCTGAAAGGGATTCTAAAGAGCAAGGGATATTCCACCGGAGTAGGCGACGAAGGCGGTTTTGCTCCCGACTTGCGCTCAAACGAAGAAGCCATCGAAGTAATACTTGAAGCTATCGCGAAAGCCGGTTACAAACCAGGAGATGACATCTCAATTTGTCTTGATCCAGCTACCAGTGAAATGTGGGATGAAGGTAAGTATCTGTTTTTTAAAAGTACTAAAAAACATATCACCAGTGAGGACATGATAAAACTCTGGGAAAGCTGGGTGCATCAGTATCCCATTGTATTGCTCGAAGATGGTTTGGCTGAAAACGATTGGGAAGGATGGGCCAACCTGACACAAGTGCTAGGAAAACGCATCGAATTGGTGGGTGATGACATCTTTTGTACGAACAAAAAAATATTGCAAAAAGCCATTGAAAAAAATGTGGCCAATTCGATTCTCATCAAACTCAACCAAATTGGAACACTTACCGAAACGCTCGAAACGATGGAGTTGGCCCGCAACAATGGTTACAACTGTTTTGTTTCGCACCGTAGTGGCGAAACTGCCGATACCTTTATTGCCGACCTGACTGTAGCTACCGGAGCAGGACACCTGAAGACGGGTAGCGGATGTCGCAGCGAACGCATAGAAAAATTCAATCAACTGATGCGTATCGAACAGATGCTTGGAAGCTCAGCCCGTTTCGCTGGCAAGAAAGCATTTAAAAACGCATAAATCAGCATTACGTTATGAAAAAATTGAAGGGTCCGGTTCTCTTTGTGGTTCTCATAGGCATTATCAGCCTTTTCAGTGATATGGTTTATGAAGGTGCCCGCGGAATTACCGGACCTTTCCTTGATACTTTACATGCCAATGCTTTCATTGTTGGGCTATTTGCAGGACTGGGAGAATTCATCGGTTATGGTTTAAGGCTTATATCCGGTATCTGGGCCGACCGTACCAAAAAATACTGGACTTTTGTTTTTAGCGGTTATGCACTCAACTTGCTCTCAGTTCCTCTACTGGCCTTGGCCGGTTATTGGCAAATAGCGGTAGTATTAATGATGGCTGAACGCTTAGGGAAAGCCATTCGTACTCCTTCGCGCGATGCCTTGATGGCTGGGGCAGCTGCCGAAATGGGCAGGGGGTGGGCATTTGGACTTCACGAAGCCCTCGACCAGATTGGGGCCACCCTTGGCCCACTTATCATGATGGCGGTGCTATATTTATCCGACGAAAACTACCCTACTGCCTTCGCCTGGACCCTGATTCCAGCACTGCTGGCTCTTAGCCTGCTGTTTGTCGCGCGTAGAAAACAACCTTCGAAAAGCCCTGTCATCTCCGACAAATATAAAAAAATTGAGAACCTGCCTGAATTACTCCACTACAGTCCATTTCTTCTCTACCTTGCCGGAGCCGGCTTTCTGGCAGCCGGATTTACTGATTTCCCGTTGGTTGCCTTTCACTTAAAACACAACCAAATAGCCAACGACTCCCTAATTCCAGCCCTGTATGCTATGGCTATGATTGTCGATGCCATGGCGGCACTTGCTTTAGGGAAACTATATGACAGATACGGTATTATTGTTCTCATCTTTTCAATTTTGGCTTCACTTGCGTTTCCACTGTTCACCTTTTCCGGCTCACTTCCTATGGTTGTGATTGGGGTTTCCTTATGGGGATTAGGAATGGGGGCACAGGAGTCTATCCTCAGAGCAATCATGGCCGACCTGGCACCCGCCGGAAAAGTAGCTACTGTATTCGGATGGTTTAATACAGTTTTCGGAATAGCGTGGTTTGCCGGGAGTGCCGTAATGGGTGCACTTTATCAGATATCTCTATTGTGGCTGATAGTATTTTCGATGATAATGCAACTGGCAGCAATTTCGTTGTTTGTTATGGTTTTTACGAAACAAAGGCATGGAAAATAACCTTAACGCCAACCACCGAAGATCGCTCACAGCCACCCTGAGGCTCATTGAGGAAATGATGCATGAGGTCTTAGACAATTTTCATCCGGTGCAACGGCCCATTTTTACTCGTATTGTGAATAACCTGAGTGAAGCTGAACAACAAAGAATTATTACCCTCATCAGAGAAATCGACCAATATATAATTCATTTAAAAAACTCCTACGAGCTTCATGAAGAGCCCAGGGACATTGAATGGATGCTCAAAGTGAGAAAATCAAAAGCATTGGAATTGCTTGAAGATACTTCTCCCAAGAGGCTTCAGGCCGGAGGTAAGCTTGATTCTCAAATCGCACAAAAATTGGAAAAAGATTTGGAAGAACTGCGCCAGCTCATAGATAAAATCTAATAGATGAATGCATTAGAAATTTTAAGTGATATCCTACGGCGACGCAAATACTCTTCATTAACCCAGCTTCTGCAGGCTGTGGAAAATTCGCAAAAAGGACAAATTCTTGAAATCGCTGTGTTGGGGCAGTTCAAATCAGGAAAAAGCTCACTCATCAACCATATCTTAAACCTTCCCTTGCTTCCTACGGGAGTTATTCCCGTCACATCGGTCATTACCAGAATATTGTATGGCACTTCGGAAAAAGTGGTCATTATCTTCAAAAACAGAAATCAGGAAGAAATATCCCTTGAGGAACTAACACAATATATTGTTGAAAAAGAAAATCCCGGGAATATAAAAGAAGTTGAACGAGCTGACATTTACTTGCCTCAGATGAGAAATCTGAAAGGTATATGTCTGGTTGATACCCCAGGACTGGGCAGTATTTTTTCGCACAATAGCGATGCTACCCGACAATGGCTGGTAAACATTGGCGCAGCCATGGTAGCTATTAGTGCCGAGCGGCCTCTGGCCGAAGAAGACCTATCTTTGATTGACGAAATACGTAAATATGCCCCACACACATATATTATCCTGACAAAAACCGATTTGTTCGGGCCTGAAAATCTAAACCAAATCATCGATTACTTAAAATCCAGCATCATTGCTCGTCTTCATTTCTCCCCTTATATATTAACCTATACCATACTTGACGGAGAGCAGTGTAGAAAAAAAATGATCGAGGACATATTCTTACCTCTTCAAAAAAATCTTTCCACCGAGATCAACAAAATCTCCATATTCAAGACAGATACCTTAGCCAAAGAATGCCTTAGCCTTTTACAGCTTACCCTCAAAGCAGCCCTCAATACAGAAGAAGAAAACCTTAAACTGAAAGATGCTATTACTGAAGGACAAACCAATTTGCCCTATATCACTGATGAATTGGGGCTGATAACCATCGACATCAAGAAAAAAATCAGAAACTTTACCGAAAACCTTCTGCTCCCTTCGCAGCAGGAGATAACCCAAATACTAACCCGGCAATTTGAGTCGGCATATAAAAACCAACATGGAAATTTATACCGCACCGTGAGATGGTACGAAGAATGGTTGGCCTCTACGCTGAAGGAAGAACTTTTAAAACTGGTAAAAAAGCAAATATCAGATATCGAAAATTTTCACCTGAATATCCGGAGGCAATATTTATTCTTTTATGAGTCAATAACCCACAAATTAAGCTCAAGGGTTGAACAAACTACAGGCATTAAAATGCCCGCACATCACCTGGTTTTAGAAACCCCAAGCGACATAACTCCTGATATATCTGTAAGTTACACCTTCGATACTCAGATTGAATTGCTTTGGTTTCTGATTCCCATGCGTGTATTCAAAAAGCAATTAGGAAAAATTTTAAAGCGCAAAATAGAAGAGGAATGCGAAAAAAATCTAAGGCGGCAAGCCAGCGACCTGGCCGACCTTTTGTCGAGTCTGGCTGAGAATTATCGAACCCTGATATGGAATGTGCTACAAGATCAACTAAAAATCATAGAGGACATCCTTTCTAACCGTGAACCCGATACTGAGCGGATCAAGAAAGACATAGCATCAGTGAATCAATTACTTGCAGAGAGAAGCAAATAAAAAAGCCGGCGCTAAGTCCGGCTTTGAAGTTGACCGACCAGGATTCGAACCTGGACTAAGAGAACCAAAATCTCCTGTGCTGCCGTTACACCATCGGTCATTGAAATGACGGTGCAAAAGTAAAAAAAATTACCAAACTGCCAAAGGGGTGAAAAAAACAAAGCGCTTCACTGATTTTTTGCTAATTTCGCAGCCCAACAGAATAAATTTGTTGGAATTTTTGTGAGAAACCACATATAAATACCCAAACCACATCGTATGAAAAGTTACAATCGAATCAACAACCTGCTGGGATGGTTCACATTTGCCATTTCATTTGCAGTGTACATGTTGACCCTGGAGCCTACGGCCAGTTGGTGGGACTGCGGCGAGTACATTGCCACATCCTTTAAATTACAGGTAGGACATCCGCCAGGGGCTCCCACTTTCCAGCTTATTAATCGTGTGGCCTCCCTTCTTGCCGGAAGCGACACAACTCAGGTCGCCTTCTGGGTAAATACCATTTCTGCCCTTTCAAGTGCCCTTACCATCATGTTTCTATTCTGGACCATCACCATGTTGGCCCGCAAGATAGTATTGGCCGGAGGTAAGGAACTTACCAATGCCCGGATGATTACCATAATGGGTTCGGGACTGATTGGCGCTTTGGCCTACACTTTTAGCGATTCCTTCTGGTTTTCGGCTGTGGAAGGTGAAGTATATGCCATGTCGTCGTTTTTTACTGCGCTTGTATTTTGGGCCATTCTGAAATGGGAACTGGTGGCCGACGAAGAACATAACCTGCGCTGGCTCATTTTGATTGCCTTCCTTGTCGGGTTATCTATTGGCGTCCACCTGCTCAATCTTTTGGCCATACCTGCCATTACATACATATATTATTATAAAAAGTCTAAAAACGTTACATGGAAAGGTATTATTCTCACCGGTATTGTATCCATACTCATTCTGGCCTTATTGATGTATGGCATCATCCCCGATATTGTTAATCTATTTGGTACAACCGAGCTGCTGTTTGTCAATACTTTTGGATTGCCTTTCAACTCAGGAACTATTTTCTTCAGTATCACCATCATAGCGACCTTAATCACCGGCATTCGTTATACCTTGAAAGGTGATAAATGCCTTGTTCCGTTTGCCATCAGCGGAGGGATATTGGCATTATTAATTTTAAATGGAAGCGATGGTTTTGGAAGCTTTTTAATCAGAGCACTGCTGGTGGGTGTATCCGTCTATGCTATCGTAAAATTAAAAAATAATAGAGCGGTCATAAATACGGTAATATTGGCATTTGCCTTCATTTTGATAGGCTATTCTACATTTCTGGTTTTGGTTATTCGTGCGAATGCAGATACACCTATCAATGAAAACGACCCACGCGATGCTATCAACCTGTTGTCGTACCTCAATCGTGAACAATATGGCACCTGGCCATTGCTTTACGGACAATATTATAACACCCCTGTAATTGATTATGCTGACCAATCTCCTATATACAGGAAAGACGTTGCAACAGGTAAATATGTAGTTGCCGACAAACGCAAAGGAACCTTACCTGTTTATGACAAGCGTTTCATGACCATCTTCCCCAGAATGTGGAGTAACCAAAAGCAAGGACATATCAAGACTTACGAACAGTGGGGGAAAATTAAAGGAGTACCTATAACGGTTACAAACAGTCAGGGAAAGACCGAAACCATCATAAAACCCACGTTTGCCGAAAACCTTAGATTTTTCTTTACTTATCAGTTAGGCCACATGTATTTCCGTTACTTCATGTGGAACTTTGCAGGCAGGCAGAACGATGTGGAGGGACATGGAGGTATTGAAGATGGAAACTGGATAAGCGGTATTAAATTTCTCGATGAAATGCGGTTGGGCAATCTCGATAAATATCCTGAATACCGGACCAAGAATCCCGCTTACAACCGATTCTATCTTCTCCCACTAATCCTGGGTCTAATAGGACTCTGGTACCATGCCAGAAAACATGGACGCGATGCCTTTGTGGTAGCCCTGCTCTTTATAATGACAGGTATAGCTATAGTAATTTACCTCAACCAGACTCCCCAACAGCCCAGGGAACGAGACTATAGCTACGCCGGAAGCTTCTATGCCTTTGCTATATGGATTGGAATAGGAGTATTGGCCCTGGCAGAATGGCTGGAAAAATATACAAAACCCCTTGTCTCCGCATTGCTGGCCACGCTGATTGCCCTACCGGTACCCTATGTAATGGCCAAAGATGGCTGGGATGACCACAATCGCGCCGGCAAAACCGCAGCACGAGACTTTGCCTATGCCTATCTCGACTCTACACAACCTCAGTCCATCCTTTTCACTTTTGGAGACAACGACACCTTCCCACTTTGGTATGCTCAAGAAGTTGAAAACCACAGGACTGACGTTAGGGTCGTCAACTTTATGCTGGCCTCAGGCGACTGGTATATTCAACAAATGGCTCAACAGGTTTATGATAGCAAACCCCTGCCATTTACCCTGAAACCAGAGCAATATTCAAAAGGGGATAATGACGCAGTATTCGTTCTTGATCTTGTAAATACAGAGACACCTGTGTCGCTGAAGGAAATCATGCGTTTTATTGCCGATGAAAGAAACAAGCGTGATTACGGAGGGGAAAAATATAGTTACATACCCACCAAGCGATTCCGCATTCCGGTGGATACTGCTGCCGTTAAAAGAAGCGGGCTGGTGCCAAAAGAGATGCAGGACAGAATTCTTCCTTATCTTGATTTCACCATTAAACGCAGCGTTATCTACAAAAACGATCTCATGCTCCTCGATATATTAGCAACCAACGACTGGAAACGCCCCATTTACTTTACCAGCCCTTCAGGCATTGGCGGAGCCTTTAGTCTCGACGAATACTGCCACCTTGAAGGTTTGGTTTATAAATTCCTCCCCGTAAAAGCCAAAGATTATATCAGAGGCTTAGGTGGAATTTCTGGTGACACCTGCTACAATATTCTGGTGAACCGAATCACTCGTTGGGGCAATCTAAACGATCCCAAGGTAGTGGTCGACAGGGAAAGTTTTCGAAATGTACCGATCCCCAGACAAAATTACATGCGCGTGGCTCAAGACATGATTGATAAGGGGAAGAAAGCAGAAGCTATCAAAGCGCTGGATTTATCCCTGCAGTATTTCCCCACCAACAAAATCTGGGCAGATAAATATATGATTTCGTATGTTGATCTCTATTATGCTGCGGGAGCCTACGACAAAGCCAATGCTCTGGCCAAGGAGCTGGCAAGCATTTTCTCAGCAGATATAGAGTATTATTCCTCACTCCGCCCCCCATACGCTGACGATTACCAACAATCGCTGGTAGAAAATGCCATGAATATAAAACGATTAGCATTGTCAGCGCGGCAGTTTAATCAGGAAGAAACTGCCAAGGAGATTGAAAGTATGCTGAAAATGAACTTGGTAGAATAGTGATAAAATTGCCTTTAACCTTTTTATGGAAGCGGCTCTGCACAGGGCCGCTTCTGTTATTCATAAGCATGGGGAAATCGGCTAATTGTCAGTATATTAATCATCAATTAAGTTTGAAAGTACGCTCTGTCCAGTATTCATTGAATTTAAATGCAGAAGAATTCTTTTGATATTTGGTATTTCCCGAAATGTTTGTATTTTTGCACTCCTTTTTTACGAACCGATAAAGCGAAGAATCATGAACAAGCCGGAACTGATTAAATACGTAGAATCTCTCGGAGAAACCAAGCAATTCCCCGAATTTAAGGCTGGTGATACCATCACCGTTGACTATACCATTAAAGAAGGAAACAAAACCCGTATTCAGAGCTTCACGGGAGTGGTGCTTCAGGTTCGTGGTACCGGCGCTACAAAAACTTTTACCATTCGAAAAATCTCGGGTAATGTGGGAGTTGAACGTATTTTCCCCTTTGCCTCACCCAATATCGAAAGCATTACCGTAAACAAACGCGGTGTAGTTCGCAGGGCCCGCATTTTCTACCTCCGCAACCTCCGCGGTAAAAAGGCTCGCATCAAGGAAGCTCGTTACGAGTCGTCGAAATAAAATTCTTAGAAAATACTCTTTCCCTTTGCGGATTTTCTTCATCAGAAAATCCGCTTTTCTTGTTTTTTAATCTGTCACCTGCCATTTACAGCATTTGCATATTTTTAAGCTTGTAAATTTTCAGGTGATGATTCAACAAAAATTCATTCTCACTCTTATACTTACAGCTTTTTTATGCTGCCTCACTTCCCCTTTTGTTGCAGCTAAAATGCCTGCACAAAATAAGGCTTTGCCAGGCAATCTTTCTTCTCACTCGCAAAATCCAAAGTATCAACAAGCCCAAATTTCAATAGCACTGGTTACCAGCCTTCAGCCGGGAACTCCTGAACTCGACTCGTTGATAAATGCGGCAGCTTCCGATGAAGTCATTCACATTCAGATTATTTCTCCTCAGACGCTTCAAAAGAAAAAATCAAACATTCAGGACTTTCAGGTGGTCTGGATTCATTCTGACGATAGCAATTTTGTCAAGAATTTGGCTGCCAATACAAGTTTTTTACAGAAAATCAACGATTTGGCCAAAAAAGGAACAGGCTTATGGCTGACACATGAGGCTTGCAGACTCGTCGTTGACCTGGGTTGGGAAAAGGAAAAACCTCAAATCATTGAAAAGACCATTGCCGATGAAGGGTATGGTCGTATGGCCGGTTATCATGCCAGGCTGGGTCATCCTATTTTTAAGGGTCTCAATAGCGGATGTTATGTCTTAAAACCCCATCGGGACCTGAAAACTAAAGTAATTGGATACTTCGGAGAAAGATATCCGGTAAAAGGCAAAGTGGTTGCCACGGATTGGGATTATATCTTTTTGCGTGAAGAAAAAAAAGTAATCTGGGAATATTCCTTTCCTCAAAGCAAAGCATTACTTACAGGCGGATACTTGTATTTTGCTGAACCCAATATCAACAAATCTCATTTGAAACACTTCACAACCAATTGCTTGCATTATCTTGCAGGCGACCCGGCTTATACTAAATTACCCGCTTTTTATTGGGACTACGGCTTGCCAGGAATTACCTGGATGCATGATTGGGATCTGCCCAATAGTCCATCAGTTTCTGATGAATTACAAAATCTTGATACACTACAATCTCCGTTAGTGCATACCCACTGGGCAGAAGATGCCTACATACAGGTTTCGGGGAGTCGCATTATCGCCATGGGGACTGAAAAAGCCGGTATCTGCGAAATCTGGGCTCATCCTTTTATGGCTCTCCGCGATTATTCGATTCGGCTTATTCTGCCAGATACACTCATCGAATTTACCCAAAATGGCCCCAAACCCCTGATTACGATTGAACCCGGTTATTGCAGCCGAAAATATTTCATCAAAAACGACACCCTTGTAGAAAGCCTCATGGCCCATCCTGATTCGGGTGTTTGGATAGCCAATTATAAATGGAGCGGGCAACGAGAAGCACGACTGGAGATCTCATTCCGTAGCAACCTCAGGCTGATGTGGCCTTATAGCGAGAAAGTAAATCCCGAAATCCGGCTGGCTTGGGATAAAAGCAAACGGGCAATTGGCTTAACCGATGAAAGTGGTTTATTTGCCGTAGTAGCAGGTAGCCTAAATCAACCCCTCGAACAGCAAGCAGGCAGGGACACCTTGAGTGAAGAACTTGCTGTAAGGGTTAAATTTGTTTACGCCATTCAACCTTATAAGCAACTCCATTTTATTGTAGCTGCAGGAAATGACGGCCTGCCTTGTCAGATAAGGAGATACGCCTCTACAGCAGGTAACCCATTAACATTTAACAAAATTCGAAAACAACGGATCAGAGATTTTTTTGGCAGGAATCTCCGCATCAATACTCCTGACCCTAAGGTAAATGAAGCCTGGAAGTGGTTAATGGCAGGGGTTAATAGCTTCTATATTGAAACTCCGGGTATGGCTCGCTCGTTGGTGGCCGGCCATAATACTACAGGAACGGGTTGGGATGGTGGTCATCGGGTAGATGGCAGGCCAGGTTATGCCTGGTATTTTGGCCGCGACGCAGAGTGGTCGTCGATGGCTTTATTAGATTACGGCGATTTCGATAAAGTGAAGGATGTCCTTTGCACACTGGCCCGTTATCAGGACCTTAACGGAAAAATCTTTCATGAACTAACAACTTCAGGTTTTGCGCATTACGATGCTGCCGATGCCACACCTTTGTTTATTGTTTTAGCAGGTCGTTACTACAAGCATAGTGGGGATACTGCTCTTTTAAGGCAATTGTGGCCAGCGTTGGTAAAGGCATTCCACTTTTGCCAAAGCACCGACACTGACCATGACCATTTGATTGAAAACACGAATGTTGGCCATGGATGGGTAGAAGGAGGCCCCTTATTTGGTTGCCATACCACTTTGTACCTGGCTTCGTGCTGGAACGAAGCGTTGAAATCAATGGCAGAAATCGCCACATGCCTGGGAGAGCATGTAATTGCTGATTATTGCAACAGCGAAGCGCAAACCGTCAACACTATTATCAATCAACAGTTTTGGAACAACGAGCAAGGCCACTTCAATCAAGGTCTGATGAAAGACGGAAGCTGGCATTCAATGCCTTCTATCATGCCGTCAATTCCTGCCTTATTTAGTCAAATGGAGGAGACCCATTTGCAATCTTTCATTAACCTGACAGCAGGAAATGAATACATAACCAATTATGGAAGCAGGATTATCAGTAAGTTATCCCAGGCTTACCGGCCCAACGGGTATCATGCCGGCAGCGTATGGCCACTTTTCACAGGATGGCATGCCCTGGCTGCATGGAAAGCCGGGCGGTCAGAAGTGGCTTTGCCCCTCACCTATGCCAATCTGATGATTTACAACGATTGGGGGTTCGGTTACAATGAAGAAGTTTTAAACGGCGACATTTATAAGCCCTCAGGAGTCTGCCGCCATCAATGCTGGTCAGAAACCATGGCCCTACAACCTGTGGTAGAAGGAATGCTTGGCTTTCAACCCGATGCTCCTTGTCGCACCCTTACCTTTACACCCAATATTCCCGGCCAATGGGATTTTCTGCAAATTGAAAACCTGCGCTGCGGTAATGATCTTATAAATGTCTCAATGCAAAAAAAATCAAACTCCGTTTCGTGGAGCTTCATCCCTAAAGGGGGAGAGCTTAAAGTGAATTTCAGACCCATCTTTAGCTTTGGTGAAACTCCGACAAGAATAATGCTAAACGGAAAAGACATTTCTTTCAACGTTTTTTCATATGGACCAAATGGTATTTATCCCGAAATAGAATTCTTTTTGAATAAAAAAACCGACATAGTAATTGAATACCAACCAGGTTTCACAATCCTTACTCCCCTACTCGACCTTAACCCGGGAGACAAACCCGAAGGCTTGAGAATATTGGGTATCAATGCTGATATGGAAAACAAAGCTCTCCGAATAGAAGTTCAGGCCCCGGCTAATAGTCAATACACGCTCAATGTTATGCTTCCCGGCGATGAAACATATGTGGTTGAGAATGCCGAAGCTTTTCAGGAAGGCAAATCATTAACATTAAAGATAAAAACAGATAAAGAGGATACCCTGTTTATTCGAAAGACGATAAAGGTTTTTAGAAGAGAATAAGCTCACTTTTGACGCCATTGTAAACCCCACCCCAATTTTACTAAGGTGGGGTAAATTTTTTTGCAACATTTCATAATGAATCTATAATAAAAACCGATAACATTAATACCATCACACGATTGAAACCCTTGTAAAATCATGGATTATTTAAAATATTTAATTAGAACGATTATAAATTAAGTTGTGGGAGATTTATTTTGTCATAAGGGTTTGTTTTTGAATTAAATTTACACATCACCAAAAACCAAAATCATGAGAAAAGCTATTTTTGTTTTTATGGCAATCCTTCTGTTAATAACGTCGAACTGGTATTGCTCCAAAGACGAAAACGGGGAGGATATTGTAAATGACTATGCACAATCCTTTAAATCGACGGTACTCAGTCTCGAGTCATTTGTGATGAAGACTCAGGAATATGAAAGCGCCAATTGGGATGCCCTTACCCCTCAACAAAAACTCAAATTGATAGATGAGTTTATTGCTGCGGGAAACAAATTTATAAATGACGTGGCTGACTATGAGAAATATAAAGGAAGTTCCAGTGGCACCGGACAACTCAAAAGCGGCACAGACCTGCCATGTAGTCCATACGATGCCATTCCTGATGTTGGAAACGGAATATCACCCTCGTTTGTTAAAGGAGTTGCTGACCTGATTGCCGAAACCAAAGGCGACCGTGATAAAATTCAGCAAAAATATGATAAGGGTGAAATAGATGAGAACACCTACGATGCAGCCCTTAAGCAATTGGCCAAAACCAAAACCCTAAAAGCATACAATTTTGGTGTGAGTGCTATCTTGGGAGGAGGTTCGGGAGCTTTGACAGGAGCAGCTATTTACAGTGTGGGTGGAATTGGTATGGCCATGTCTGCGCCAGCCGTAATTGCCGTAACAGCCGTGGGAGTTACTGTGGGTACGGGCTACTACCTCATTTCAAATTGGTGGTATGGGGTGAATAAAAACAGCCAGGAAGATAAATTGGGACAAGTGGTTATTGCCAGAGGGAAAATTGGAGACCCTATCCCAACCACACTTTTATCTGATGGAGCAAGCTACACCCTCTACATTGATGGATATGCACCGGTATACATCCCGTCTTTAGCACTTCCGGCTCAAGGTTACAAAAAAACACTTGAGATGAAGCCTGTAGAAATTTCAAAATCCACAAAGGATACAAAAGTTGAAGTCTGTATGCTCGAAGAACTCTACACCGCCAATAATTGCAGCGAAGTCCTTTATGTTACAGCAACTCCCAATCCTCCTGACCCTGCACCCTATCAAGGCGTTACAGTAACAGCTACTCTGTTTCCTCCGGTAGCCGGCTGCGATATCAGTTTCAGTATTGTCGGCACCGATGGCTACACCAATTCTGCAACCTATCAGAGTGATGGAAGCGGACAGGCTTCTTTCTATATCCCCGGAGGTGCCGAAGATGTATTCGATGTAGTGACTATTACTACATCCAACGGATTATCCTTTAAGGTTACTTATACCTTCTAATAGCACTTTATAATACTATAAAACCCCTCTTCGATTGTCCGAGGAGGGGTTTCTTGCTTATAACAACTATTTTTTGTGAAGGCCACATTCACGACTTTCGGGATTTTCCCACCACCATCGGCCAGCCCTGATATCTTCCCCGGGCAACACTGCGCGTGTGCAAGGCTGGCATCCTATACTCGGAAAACCCTGATCATGAAGACGATTGTAAGGTATGCCATGCTGATGGATGTATTCCCATACCTCATCGGTGGTCCAATCTATTAAAGGATTGAGCTTATAAAGACCGTTCACAGCATCCCATTCGAAAATGTGCGCCGTATGGCGGGTGAGTGCCTGTTCGCGGCGAAGGCCGGTTATCCATATTTCCATTCCCTGCAGGGCCCTTCGTAAAGGGTGTGTCTTTCTTACGCTACAACACAGCTTTCGGTTTTCTATGCTATCGTAAAAAAGATTAACCCCCTTTTCGTTCACCATATTTTCAACCTCTTGATAATCGGGAAAATATACATCAGTAGGGATTTTATACCTGAGCTTGTTTCTCTCTATAAGTTCATATGTCTCCGGAAACAAACGCCCGGTGTCTAATGTAAATACTTTAATTGGAAGTGAGTTTGTTGCAATCATGTGCAATATCACCTGATCCTCAGCCCCAAGACTTGTGGCAAAACAGATCTTTTCTTTGAAGGTCTCCAACGCAAGTTTTATAGCTTCTACGGCATTAAGCCCATTAAAACGCAAGGATAATTCTTCATTCATCAACATCCCGGAATTTTTTGCAAACTTAAGCATTCACCCTCATTTCTTCGTTAAAATCACTATCAGGGGGAACTTTGTATTAGAGTAGGACACCCAAGAGCAAATTACCCAGCAACAATCCAAACGCCTTCAGTAATAAGCCCTCCATCACATTTAGAATTCATAATCAGTCAATTATCTAAAGAACCATTTCCTCAATCTGTTCAATAAAACATTTCCTTCCAGCATCAGGTAAATAAACAAAACAGCCAGGATGATTAAAAGAGCGATGCGAAAGGCAAGGCCCCATCCTTTGGTAAAGGAAAACTCTGTAATGTTGATGGTATCAGCCACCACGCTGATAATTGTTAACCCTGTAAGAGCCATTGCGTACAAATTCAAGCGTTTTTCACGCCTTACCTGATTTTGCTCGATTTTTTGGGTCATTATTGTTGTAAAAATCTCACAAACACCGGTCATATGCTCAAGTTTGGATGAAAAACCTCCCATTTCATCAAAAACCTTGATAAGTTTTAAGTCGGATATATTCTGGCTGAGGGTGTCGAAACGGATAAACTCGGCAACTGTGTGTGCTATGGTTCTCAACCGGTTAAGACTGATTGCGTTATATCTTGCGGTTCCCTCGCGAATGCTTTCACGCACGGAAGCCGATATATGCCAGGCAAAAAGTCGTTCAAAACCATCAGCAATACCATAGTAAACTTGCAGCATCTTGATGAGTTCGAAAATGCGCGAAACATAATCTCTGTTGGTTGGTCTGATAACTACGGCCGCCCAACCGTAATGCACTATACCATCATCCATTGTAAAAGAAACTAACTCGTCGTAATCACCTAAGATACCCAAGGCTTCTTGTTCTTCGTTTGGGTTGTCGGATGTAATAATGCACTGAAAACCAGGGAAAAAGTCATGCGGAATTTTCCTCTCGGTGATCGACCTAAAATGATTGGCTTTATCGAAGGCCTTATAGATCGAAATTATTCTTTCTACAATAGCATCTCTGAACCGGCCTGTGCAATAAGTACCATAACAACTATACTCAATAAACCGGTATAGCCAGAGAGCATCAGGTTTCATTTCATCGGGAAGCAGAGAAATATCCAGGTTCAGGTAACCAATTCCCAATCCATATAGGGTAATTTGCAAATCACCTAAGGGATTTTCCTTAAAGAAACGTGCAGCCCGCTCGCCTATCCCTTCAGGAAACTCATTATAATAACTTCCCAGAAACCCTGGATGAGCAATCGTTTCCTGTATATCCGACAAAAGAAGGTCTTTGAAAATACCCTTTTTATCAGTTAATACCAGCCCACTTCCAACCGGAACACTCAAGCCAATGTGAAAATTGGATGAAACCTCAGGCTCTTTCTTTTTATGGATAATTTCCTCCGGAAAACAATAGTCATTCACGGGAGAAAAATATTCCACCGTAAAATCTGAAGCCTCTTTCAGAGAATTTATTACGGAGGGGTTTTCAGTTATGAAATGATCATCTATACCCACCGAAAAACCAATATCAAAATAACCGGCAATCTGTAGTTTCATTATTCAATCAATAAATCACAAATATACACTTTTTGTGCTTACATTCTTTTCAAACAAGTAAGAAATGGATTATCCAAAGGGAAAATTGCTCCGGCATTATATTTGAACACATTAGACTAATTGCAGGTACCAGGTTTGAGCGTAGTCAGTTTTCAGGTATTTTTGACAAAAATTCAATATTCAGTTGATACATGGCAATTCGAAGATTAATTTTAGCATTAACCCTTTCGCTGGCAATCATTCAAGGGCTTGAGGCACAATACACCATTAGCGGCCAAATCGTTGGCGGAGAAGGCAATAAAATCAAGCTTGCCTATTTTAAGGGCGACCGCCTTCAGGTTTTCGATTCGGTAATTTGCGATGCTACCGGTAAATTTAGCATTAGAGTTCCAGAGCATCTGCCCCAGGCCCAAATGAGATTGTTAACCCGAAACAAGGGTAGTCTGGAATTCCTTTATCCTCGCGCCGATGTTAAATTCCGTACTTACCTCAATCATTTGGAAGATAGCCTCGTATTTATGGATAGCCCTGAAAATACGGACTTAAGAAATTTCTGGAAATACGAAGCTCAACATCTAAAAGCACTTGAACTGCTTCAACCCTTGCTCGATGAATATCCGGATAATTTACCTTTTTATCAGGAAGTAGTCAGGGAGTATGTGATGCGGCAAATAGATTTTGAAGCCACTATCAATCAATTAATTATAAAACATCAAAACAATCTGGCCTCCCACATACTGATGACCCGTCGCCGTCCTCGTATCGACCCGGGGCTCTCAGCTTCAGAGCGTTTAAATTTCATTAAAGACCATTACTTTGACCTCACTCCCCTGAACGACACCAACCTGATATATACTCCAGCTTATACAAGATTGGTCATTGAATACTTAATGCTATACAGCACTTCGGGAAATGACAAAAAAGAGCTTGAAATGTCGCTGATTGAAGGATTGAAAGTGGTGATGGATAAATTCCAGCCTTATCCAACAATTTACGATATGATTACCGAGTATTTATTGGATGGATTTCAAACTTATGGATTTGAAAATGTTGTGCAGTGGATTTCTGAGCGTTATGCTTTAGAACGTTGCGAAAGCAATAACCCTGAATTGGCACGCAGGGCTGAAACACTCAGGAATTTGGCCCCAGGCAAACCTGCACCCGATATTACAGGACCAGACCTTAATGGTAAGCGGATCAGCCTGTCAGACTATCGTGGAAAATACGTCTTGTTGGCCTTCTGGGGAAGCTGGTGCCCGCATTGTTCTGAGTTAATGCCTCGCCTCGACCAGTTGCTGACCGACCCGGAAAAAAATCCCAAGTGGGATATATTGGGTATTTCCATTGATACCGAAAAAGAAGCTGTCAGCAAAGCGATAAAAGAAAAAGATTACCACTTCCGTAATATTTTCGATGAAAAAGGCTGGGACACCCCTGCAGCGCTCGCGTATGGAGTTACCGCCACCCCTACTTTTGTCTTTATCGACCCTGAAGGAATAATTATAGCCAAGCCTTCTACGTTTTTTGAAATCATCGATTTATTGCAGACTTATGGTCTAATGGATAAACCCAAATAATCTCCATGTAGAATTAGCCATCCTTAAGGTTTATAATCTTTGATTTTAAACCCAAGAACCGTCGGGTAACTTAAAACCAGAAAAAGCCTGGTATTATTTTCAAGGCATAAAATGAGGTACTATTGGTCAACCGACATGGACGCAAATTCCACTACCTCCGTGAATTTCCCTGGATGCAGCGCTTTAAAACCTTTTTCGGTTTTCCCGACCATGGCTGATTCCGTGTAATAGTCGTGCTGAAAAATCAAAATAAAATCTTCAGCAACAGCTTCTTCCAGGAAAGCCTCCTTTTCCTGAAGGGTTATTAAAGGTTGAATGTCGTAGGCAGGAATATAAACCAAGGGGACGTGTGCGGCACTCGGAATGAAATCGGCCGTAAAGACTACTGTATGCCCCTCGTAAAATAGAAATGGAACAATTTGTCCGGCCGTATGCCCATGGAAAAGCTTGAAATAGACTCCTGAGGTAAAAGGCCCCTCTTCATCAATGAAATTAATCTTGCCTCCTTGAAAGATGGGTTCCAGGTTTTCGGTTAAATAGGAGGCAGCTTCACGTTTATTGGGATGCAGTGCCCATTCGGCTTGTGCCCGTGAAACATGATAGGTAGCTCTGGGAAAAGTCCTGACAGGTTTTCCATCTTTACCCCACGCAGAGGCACCTCCACAATGGTCGTAATGCAAATGCGTGAATACCACATCGGTTATATCGTCGGGAGAATAACCTGCTATGGCAAGATTGTTTAGGAGATTATCATTACCAAACCGATAACGAAACTGAAAGAATTTTTCGGCTTGTTTGTTGCCCATACCCGTATCAAACAAAATTACTCTTCCTTCATCTTCAACCACCAGGCAGCGGCTGGTAACATTTTGAAGGTTGTTTTCATCGGCAGGATACAATTTTGACCAAATAGCCTTGGGAACCACACCAAAGATCGCACCCCCATCCGACTTCCAATTTTCAGCGATAACAGAGGTTATTTTCATACTGTAAAATCAAAATTTATTTAAATAGAATTGCAAAATTAGGCGGAATAAAAAAACATTCCTGGAAAAAGCATATCTAAAAGATTTAACAATATCCTGTGTGATTTGTTGCAGCAGGCCTTTTGACTACTTTTGCCCAAAAGACAAAATGCATGAGAATACATTTTATAGCCATTGGTGGCAGTGCTATGCACAATCTGGCCCTTGCTCTTTTAGAAAAGGGTTATGAGATAACCGGAAGCGACGACGAAATTTTTGAACCCAGTCGCTCAAGATTGAAAGCTGCAGGTCTTTTGCCAGAAGCATTTGGCTGGTTTCCCGAAAAAATAAACCCTTCCCTTGATGCAGTAATTTTGGGAATGCATGCCAAGGCAGATAATCCGGAGCTTTTAAGAGCCAGAGAACTAGGTATTAAAATATATTCCTATCCGGAATACCTCTATGAACAATCGAAAAATAAAACCCGCATCGTAATTGGTGGCAGCCATGGTAAAACTACCATAACCGCAATGATTCTGCACGCCATGAAATATGCGGGTATAGATACAGATTACATGGTGGGAGCAAAACTGGAAGGTTTCGACGTCATGGTGCGTCTGAGTCATCAGGCTGATTATATGGTAATAGAAGGAGATGAATACCTAACCTCACCCATAGATCCCCGACCCAAATTTCATCTTTACCGGCCTCATATCGCCCTGATGAGTGGTATAGCCTGGGACCACATGAATGTATTTAAAACCTTTGCAGATTATAAAGCACAGTTTAAAACCTTTATCGAGCTTGTAGAACCAGGAGGAAAACTTATTTATTGTGCCAATGATCCTGAAGTTAGCCAACTGGCCGGAAAAGCAGGAAAGCACTTACAACTGATTCCGTACACAGGCCTCTTTCAGGTAAGCAGTGAAGAAGGAATAACCCATGTGATTTATGAAGACCGACGCTGGCCAGTAAGTGTATTTGGCAGCCACAACATGCAGAATATGCATGGAGCAATGTTGGTCTGCAAACAGTTAGGTATTTCAGAGACAACTTTCCTTAAATCAATGGCCGATTTCCGCGGAGCAGCCAACCGCCTTGAACTGGTAAGGCAAGGCTACGATTCTGCCGTTTATCGTGATTTTGCGCATGCACCCTCCAAGGTCAGGGCAACTACACAAGCCTTAAGAGAAAAATACCCAAATAGAAAAATCATAGCATGTTTCGAACTGCACACATACAGTAGCCTCAGTAAAGAGTTTTTACCTCAGTACCAAAATGCACTTCAGGCAGCCGATATGCGTATGGTTTACTATAATCCCCATGCCATTGAATTGAAACGGCTACCCATGCTTTGCCCTGAAGATATAAAGGAAGCCTTTGCCGATCCACAGCTATTGGTATTCAATGATTCAAATCTGTTAAATGAATATCTACATTCATTAGAAGGTCAGAATTCCTGTCTGTTAATGATGAGCTCAGGGAACTTTGGTAATCTTGATATTCAAGAAATTGCCCATCATTTTGTAAAAAATTAAAAATCGAGGCCCCCTTTGTTAAAGATCACATAACCCAGGTTAAAGGTGATAAACCAGGGAGAAGATTCCCCTTGTATATAATTAAGATTGAGGCTAATGGGGCCCAAAACACTATGGGCGACCACAGCGGTAGTGAATGCCAGGTTGTTATGACTAAACCAAGGGCCATAAAAAGCTTTTTGATCCTTGTCCTGAAATAGTTTACGAAAATGCTGATAGAAATACACTTCCGACCTCCAATGAATCTTTGCCCCCAAAGGCAAAACACTCTTTAGACCTCCTGCCACATATGAATTGCTCCGGAATTTTTCGGCAACCAGGGTATTCATTGCTGGAAACAATTCAATTTGGGGTAACAAAAGCATGCTCGCAGTATAATTGTTCAAAAAAGGCCGGGTTGAAATATACAATTCAGTAAACGCACCAAGATTTGCTCTTCCGATTTTTGCAAAATAATTATCATAGGTTAGTTTCAGATCCATGAAAGCATGTTTATCTTCAAAGGGTTTGGTTTGCACGGATGTACTTCCCGGTAAGTGGTTTTCGTTGCCTGTAGTAAAGGCGAGCACTGTTTTAAATCTTGAGCCAGCGGTAGGATACTGCCGGTAATTCAGCGAACTGAAATCAAGTATAAAGCGGGCTGAAAAGTAGTCGAGGGTTGATTTATCCTGAGTATCGTCTTTTTTAATAGCATTGGTATGAAAATAACGGGCGCCCCATTCTCCGAGTGTGCCTGTTACTTTAAAAACACCATGGTTGGTAATTGGCCAACCGGCGGCCAGCGAAAGCGAACGATCGAATCGGGTGAGGTTAGACGACAGGATATCATCGAGAAAAATGTATCCGACAGGGAAATAATTGTATCGATTAAGTTGTATCGCCGCCTCGGTAAACCATGGAAATTCATCCGGGAAATCAATTCTGCCCACGAGCGTACCCGATGTATGAAATCTTCCAAAAAAGGTATTAAACGAAAGAGAAGAAGCATTCTGGCCTAGCCAATGATACTTAGCCTCTAAATATCCCTCGGTATTTGGGCCTGAGGTTATAAGTCCTCCGAACCCCATTTCAATGGGGTCGTTCAGTTCGGCCTCAAGTGTAAGATTATAAAGGCCCGTCTTAGGATTATAATGGACACGAGGAAAAACATGCCTCACTCTTTCGTCGGCTATCAGTTTAAAATATTCAGGTTTCAACTCCTGAAACATACGCTGGCCAGGTAAATGGTGGAGCATACTACGGATATAATCTGCCTGTGAAGGATTAACACCTTTCACGTAAATGGTATCAATAAACATAGGAGGCTTGCGACGGTTAAATTTATCTCGCTTTTCTGCTCTCTCTTCTTGGCTTACCCGGCGTGTGACATACATTTTGATACTATCTATAACCCTCAGGGTTGCTACATATCCACTATCGATAAAGGCAGGTGTATTACTAAAATCATTCACTGCAACGGGTAAAAGGGCAGGTGAAATGATAATCCCTTTTTGGCCGGCTGGAATTTCATAAGGAATTTTTGTCATCAGCATGTTTTCCAGCTGAGAAAGTACATCGTTGGGATCGGGAGCAGCGTAGTCACCGGCCGCCTTGCAACCAATCACATAATCTGGCTTAAAGTCGCGTATAGCTATATCAACAGGAAAGTTATTGTACATTCCCCCATCGAAAAGCAGCCGACCGTCGATGGTAATGGGTTTAAAGTAAAAGGGAAAAGTCATCGAGGCTCTTACGGCATTTTCGAGACTTCCTCTTACGGGCACATATGGTTTGTTAGCAGCAATATCTGATGCTACACACCGAAAAGGTACCATCAGACTATCGAAATTATATCTTGCCGCTGCGCTGGCTTCAGCAAAAATCTGCACAAACTGGTAATCCATTTCATAGGGTGCCACTATATTGGAAGGGAGCCGTGGCTTCAATTTATCATCCTTTATCCTCAAACGAATAGACACCCAACGGGCATTCTCTTCGTCTCGCTTATAGTAATAATAATACTCAGGAGAAATTTCTCCTTTAGCCCATCGGTCAAACTCTTCACTTTTCATAATTTCTTCCATCTGCTGAGGCGTATAACCCGCAGCATAAAGCCCGGCTACTATCGCCCCCATGCTTGTACCTGCTACATAATCAATAGGTATATTGTTTTCCTCCAGTGCTTTTAACAAGCCAATATGGCAAACACCTTTCGCTCCTCCACCCGATAATACGACAGCTACTTTCTGAGCTCTTGCAGAAAGCACACACAAACTAGCGACTAATAAATATACCCAGAACTTGCTTACCATAATTACCTCGAATTATTCAACAAGCGAAATTATAAAGGACTATTGATTGAAAAAAAATTCATTCTGCATAAATTCATTCCTTTAATATGAGTTCCTTTTATAATGATTTTTCTCTTTTGCCCTGATGCTTTTTGGGAAGGATCACATTCCCCCGTGTGCCCTTGCCTTCCTCACTTTCAATAAAAATTTTCCCGCCCAGGAGCCCAACCAGCTCTTTCACAAGTATAAGCCCAAACCCGGTTGATTTTTCATTTTCTGTACCACTACGGCCTGTCGTACTGTCAATTCTAAAAATATTTTCTAACATTGCTTGTGGAATGCCAATGCCGGAATCTTGAACCACTAACCTAACTGATTGTTCATCAGCATTATTTGCAAATACCCGAATACTACCTCCCCGAGGAGTAAATTTTATGGAATTAGATATTAGGTTTCGGAAAATTATCATCAGCATATTTTCATCACTTTCTACTTCAAGTGTTGAATCAATTTCGGCTTCGAGAGAGATTTGCTTCTGCATGGCTCTGGGAATCATTTCGGCCAAAACGTTGTCGATAACTGTCTTTAAATTAATAAGTTCGATATTTAAAATGAGATTCTCACCCTCGGCCCTAGCCCACATTAAAAGATTTTCAAGCAGATTTAAAGCTCTTTCGGCCGCTTCAACAATATTTCGGGTAGAGGTAGCCATACTTTCGTAATTCTCTTCTTCAAGCTCCATCTGCAACAGTTCACAATGCCCGAGAATTACGGCAAAAAAATTCCGCAAATCATGGCCAATAATAGAGAACAAACGGTCTTTTTGAGCATTGAGCTGCCGCAGTTCCTCGTTCATGATATAAATCTTTTCCTGCGCAAGTTTCTGCTGCGTAATGTCTCTGAAGATAAACAAACGGCATGCAGGAAATTTTTCTATCCCCAAGCATTGAATTTCCCAGTATTTGGAATTTTCCCCATCAAAAAAGTCTACTGGTTTATGTCCAGGTTCAAGCGTCAAAAGATGCGATTTTAATTCTATGGTATGAAAAGGAATCATTTCCAGCGATTTACCTATAACAGGTTTATCCCCTTTGAGAAAATACAATTGTGCCGAAAGATTATGATAGATGAGTCTATTCCGGTGGTCAATGACTATAATGCCATCATTTAGCCCTTCAATCACCTGTTTAATTGCAATGGGTACGAGATCAATAAATGAACTATATAATATAGAGAACAGGAAGAAAATTCCGGAAAAAATGAAACTGGCTGGGGTAAGGTTTAGTCCTGGTATTAAATTAATTTCTAAAAGATAAAACAAACTGGCTATCCATGGAAACAACAGGGCCAATAGCAACAGAATTCCCTGTCGAATGAAAATTCTTTGATGAGTTACAATAAATTCAATAAACATGAGTGTTATGATACCTAAACATACATATGCATGTCCCACCCAAAAAATGTAAAACCAGATACCATGTTGATATTCAATGAGATTGTATGAAGAAATGTCAGAAAATCCGGTCCAGATAAAAAGGTGATATTTATTCGTAAAAACCAAAACTATTAAGGTAATCGGAATCACATAGGCATACCTGTAAAAGCGTGAATTCAGCCATTGAGACCTGCCTGTGTAAAAAAAGGCAAAACCCAAAAATTGCAAGGGGACAAAAGAAGCAAACAGGTACTCTATTTGCGAGAAAAATACCTTTAATCTCACGGTTGTAGCCGAGGCTTCAAAAATGTTAGCACCTGACCATAATGCCAGCAATATCATTATCCTGAAAAGCATTATAGCTCCGGGTATTCTCCTTTTTCGCCAGGCTATTAATGCAATCACAAGTGAAAGCAAAGATGAAACAACAAAAAACAATGAGATGTAGGTGATTAAAAACATGATAGGTTTAATCTTGTCATGAAATTACGTACTTTTCCGGAATATTTCGGGTAATTAATTAAAACGTAAGCATTGTGAAAGTTAAGATATTCTATATTTCATTGATTTGCATATCGTATTTCAATTTATATTCTCAGCATGATAGTGCTTTATTCAAAGTTACAACATTTCTTAGCGACATAAAAGAAACAACATTTCTGACCTGGCGGCAGGAAAAAACCCTTCTTGGCTCACCTACACGATGGACTGACAGGGATTGGATGACCCTGGCCTTGGTTATCGCAGGCGAGGGAATCGTCATGGGAAACGACATAGAGGTTTTTGATTGGGTAAATCAACGCAAGGCCAAAACCTTCGATAAGGTGTCAAAATACTTTGCCGAACCCTTTGGGTCAGGCATTATAAGCTTACCTATCCTGGCAGCAATGTACGCCAAAGGTAAATGGAGCCATGAAGATCGATTGACAGAAGCATCACTGGCTGGCGCAAGGGCATTTGTAATTACTGCATTCAATGTTCAGCTGTTAAAAATGGCTTTTGGAAGAGAAAGACCAGCAAAAAATGTAAATCCCAGTCAGTTTCATGGTCCCTCCTTAAGTCAGGATGCCTTTCCGTCGGGGCATACAGCTGTTGCCTTTGCAGTTGCCTCAGCCATTGCCCATTCCTACCCCGACAAACCTCTGGTTGGTGTCGGCCTTTATGTAGCTGCCACACTCACTGCCTACAGCCGTATTTACGATGGCAAACATTGGCCTTCAGATGTTTTTGCCGGTGCTATTCTGGGCTACTTTACCGGGCGACTGGTGGCAAGCCCCGTAAATAGTTTAACGAAAGAACATCAAAAAATGAGTATAGTTCCGCACCTATCCCCCAATTATTCAGGGATAATAATCACTTATAATTTCCTATAGCCTTTAATTACCCTTGCGGGCGATGGCATCAATTGCCATTAAGAGATTGTGCATCAGATCACTATTAGAAGAATAGTCGGCCGACAGCAAATTGGTGACACGGCCATCTTCCAAAAAATCCCAAGCCCGGCTCCAACGTTCCCGCTTGTGTTTATCGTAAACCCCAATGGCTACTCCCCCATAGCGCTTTACTAACGAAAAGCAGGGAATATCGGTAAGACCATCCCCCACAAAAGCCATATGATCCATTGGAATCCGAAATCCCTGTGTACGACGATTTACAGCATAGTGATCAGCACGCGATTCAGGACCAATCAGACCTTTGGAAATCTGAAAGAGGTAACGGGTTTTGTCGGTAAACGATACAACATTGCGAGGGAAAACAATAGCGCCCTCTTCATCATAATGAAATTCACTGGCCCAGATATCTGTAAAAAACCGGGCAATACGGGAATTTCTTACAATTTCGCCAATACCTGAGCTGATGATATAAAATTCGAGGCTTAACCCTGGATGGTTATCTTTTACATAATTCAAAAGATAAGGGAACATACGTGTAACCCCCTGGTGAAAGCGAAGTTTTGAGGCAAACTCCTGGAGCTTTTGGCGTGTTATACGCGTTTTTTCAGAAGAATTCGACAGTTGTATAAGAGCATAAAGATAGGCGGGAATGGGATCCCATCCATCCTGATCGAGTGGGCCTACGGTTTCTTTCCAGAAAACCTTGGCATCTACACCCATCCAATCCAGAAACGAGGATGTGCTATCGGGAGCCAGGGTATCATCGAAATCGAAAACAAATGCAGCTACAGGCATCGAAAATAATATTTGATGCAAAATTAAGGTTTTGAGAATTGCGGCAGCCACGATTCATTCCGCAAATACCGCAAAATTCCCTACTTTTGTCCACCCTCTCAAGGGAATTTCATATAAACTACTGAAAAAAGAATTTTATGCGAAAGAGTAAACCTAGGCTTTCATTCTGGCAAATTTGGAACATGAGTTTTGGTTTTCTGGGCATACAATTTGGCTTTGCCTTGCAGAATGCCAATGCCAGCCGCATATTACAGACCTTCGGGGCCGATGTGGAGCATCTTTCCTGGTTTTGGATTGCGGCCCCCCTCACGGGTATGATTGTACAACCCATCATTGGGCATTTCAGTGATAAAACCTGGTGCCGTTTGGGACGGCGCAGACCTTATTTCCTAACAGGAGCCATTCTCGCATCCTTAGCGCTGGTCTTTATGCCTAATGCGGCCTTACTTACAACGATTGTTCCTCCTATGTTTATCGGAGCAGGTATTCTTATGATAATGGATGCCAGCATCAATGTAGCCATGGAGCCCTTCCGCGCCCTTGTGGCCGACATGCTACCCGGGGATCAGCGAACTCTTGGGTTTTCTATACAAACCTCATTGATTGGCATAGGCGCAGTGGTGGGCTCCTGGTTGCCCTATATCCTTGCCGAATGGATAGGTGTCAGCAAAATAGCGCCAGCCGGACAGGTCCCCGACAATGTGGTTTTCTCGTTTTATTTTGGTGCTGCTGTATTTATCAGTACGATCGTTTGGACAGTAATCACAACCCGGGAATACAGCCCTGAACAATTGGAGGCTTTTAGTGGTGAAAAAAGAGAAGAAGACTCGGGTTTTTCCCAGATATTCCGCGATTTCACCAAAATTCCAAAAACCATGCAGCAACTGGGAGTAGTCCAGTTTTTCTCCTGGTTTGCCCTTTTTGGCATGTGGGTTTTTACTACCCCTGCTGTAGCAGTGCATATTTATGGCGCTCCCATTGGTGACACATCCAGCGAAAATTTCCAGAATGCAGGCAACTGGGTGGGTATCTGCTTCGGCGTATATAATGGAGTATCGGCGCTCTATGCCTTTGTGTTGCCAGTCATTGCCCGGAAGTTGGGACGAAAGCGCACGCATGCCCTTTCGCTGACCATTGGCGGCTTAAGCCTCATATCCATTTACTTCATCAAGAGTCCGATGATGCTACTGCTACCCATGATGGGCATTGGAATTGCCTGGGGAAGCATTCTTTCAATGCCTTACGCTATTCTGGCCGGAAGTTTGCCTACCCATAAAATGGGTATATACATGGGTATTTTCAACTTCTTTATTACAATCCCACAAATCATCAATGGTGTTTTCGGAGGCCCTATTGTCAAAAGGCTTTTCCATAGCCAGGCCATCTATGCATTGATTATGGCCGGAATATTCATGCTAATTGCAGCTATTTCTGTTAACTTTGTAGATGACCACGATGATGTGGCATTAAAAAACATTCAATAAACGTAAAAAAACTTCCTTATGGAAAATAAACGTAAAAGTGGTATCCTGCTGCACATTACATCATTACCCGGCCCCTATGGCATCGGTACTATGAGTATTGAGGCCAAACGAATTGTAGATTTTCTGGCCGGGGCCAAACAAAAAATCTGGCAAATTCTCCCTTTAGGGCCGACCGGATACGGCGACTCACCCTACCAGAGCTTCTCTACTTTTGCCGGGAATCCTCTGTTAATCGATTTTGATCCATTGGTTAACAAAGGTTGGATACCTGGTGCAGAGCTTCACGACGCCCCAGGAAACGATAAATATGTAGATTTTGGTGCCGTCATCGATTTTAAGTTTAAAAAACTATGGGTTGCTTATCAGGGCTTCATGGAAGCAGCTTCAAGGGAAGATAAAATCAGATTGTCGGAATTTTGCACCAACCGCCACTGGTTGCACGATTATGCCCTTTTCATGGAACTTAAAAACTATCACCAGGGCAAGCCTTGGTATCATTGGGATGCACCATTTAAATTCAGGCATGCTGAAGCCTTGCAGCAATTTGCACATGAACATGAACCCGCAATTAATTTCTGGAAGTTCCTGCAATTCGTCTTTTTCAGTCAATGGGCAGAAATTAAGGATTACGCAAACCAAAAAGGCATACAAATCATTGGCGATATTCCCATTTTCATTGCTCACGACAGTGCAGATGCCTGGAGCAATCCTGAGGTATTTCTGTTTGACGAAGAACGAAATCCCACCCATGTAGCCGGCGTACCCCCTGACTATTTCAGCGAAACCGGACAATTGTGGGGAAATCCTCTATACAACTGGGACTATCTGAAGAAAACGAATTTCCGCTGGTGGATTGAACGTGTAAAAGGAAACCTCGCCCTGTACAACTTAATTCGTATCGATCATTTTCGTGGGTTTGCGGCTTATTGGTCCGTACCTTATGGAGAAACTACCGCTATCCATGGGCAATGGATACCCGCTCCGGGCAAAGAACTTTTCGAAAGCATCCGCCAGGAGCTTGGCAACTTACCCATCATTGCAGAAGACTTAGGAGTAATTACCCCCGACGTAGAAGAACTGCGCGATTACTTCGGCTTTCCGGGTATGAAAGTGTTGCAATTTGCATTCAACCCCATGAAAGGGAATGAATACCTTCCGCACAATTTCCCGCACGCCAATTGCATCTGCTATACCGGCACTCACGACAACAATACTACCCTGGGTTGGTTTAACGACCTGGACGAAGAAACACGCTCCAATGTGATGAGTTACTTGCCAGGTGGAGGAGAAAATACCGTTTGGAAAATGATAAGACTGGCCTGGTCCTCAGTGGCTTCTATTGCTATTGCGCCCATGCAGGATATCCTGGAATTGGGCAGTAAAGCCCGCATGAATACTCCCGGTAAGGCTTCAGGCAATTGGCAATGGAGATTCCGCTCCAATGAATACGACCCCGAAATTTCGCAAAGATTGCGGTCGATGACAGAACTCTACGACCGGGATTAATCCGGCATGATTCCTGATTCCACGCTTAAAAACCTTGCGATAAGCCCATTCGCAAGGTTTTTTTTTAGAAAACCTTCCAAAATTTGACAAAAAATTTATAATTAATTTAGATCCAAAAACTACCTTCATTCAACCATTTTCCCATTTTAAAAATATTTTTCCATAATTATAGTTTTGTTTTTTAAAAAAAAGTATCTTTGGCACAAAGAAAATCCTTCTTTGAGATGCAAGGTATTGATGGTGAGTTGAATTTTGAACATGTTCAGGTATTCCATTCCTTATCCCTTGGTTATGCACTTCATCGCATGATTTACGACAATCAGGGACAACCCATTGACTATCTTTTTATTGATATAAATGAACCCTTTACCCGCATGACAGGCTTAAGCCGGGATTTCGTAATTGGAAAAAAGATTCGGGAAATTCTTCCGGGGATAGAAGATTTCTGGATAAAAAAATATGGACGGGTAGCCACTACCGGCGAACCAGATAGTTTTGAAAATTTCTCGAGCGACCTGGGCAAAAAATTCAGGGTTTCCGCCTTTTGTCCCCATAAAGGATATTTTGGGGTGTTATTCGATGATATCACACCCTTAGAAACATTGAGTAAAAAAGTATTGCAAGCTGAAAATAAATATCAACGGCTATTCGGTGTTTCCAATGATGGTATACTTATCATCAATCGCCAGGGCATCATTTATGATGCCAACGAGCGTTTTTGTAATTATATCGACCAAAGCAAGCCCAGGCTTATTGGTGAATCGCTATGGAATTTGGTGCCAGAAGATGAGAGAACGCTGATGCAAAAAAGCCTGTACATACTTTTTGAAGAAGGAACCCTGCAGACAGAAGTAAAAATAATCAAGCCCAATGGCGAAATTCTGATCTTTGAATTATTGGCCAGTGTTTACGATTCAAGAGCCGAACTTGCTATTGCTAATTTGCGCGATATTACCCAACGTAAAAAAACCGAAGCAGAAGCTGCCGAATACCACCAGAGGGTTGAAGCCATCTTCAATCAGTCAGCAGTGGGAATTGTATATCTTGGGCTTAATTTTAAAATTACAGAATGCAACAGAAGGTTTGCCGAAATTGTTGAATATGAAAAGGAAGAGCTCATGGGTAAGTCTCTGGAATCCCTCATTCCCGTTGACGACAGAGCTTTTCTTCATCCGACATTCGCACTTTTACCCTTAAGCGAGAATAACAATGCCTTTCAGCACCGCTTACTGACCCGACAGGGTGAAGTAAAATACATAAACAGGGTGATCAGCCAGGTGATGGATTCCTCCGGGAAACCAGCCTATTACATTATGTTCGTTGAAGATTTAACGGCGCAAAAATTAGCAGAAGATAATTATGTAAAACAACAAAAATTATATACCGGCCTTCTCGATGATTTTAGTGAACTGCTCGTCAGATGGAAACCCGACGGAAGTATCTTATATTCGAATCGGGCATATAAAAATTTGTATGGAGACTCGGGCGATGTAGGTTATAATATTTATTCAAGGCTGAAGGAGGAGGATAGAAAAAGAATTAAAGATAAGGTTAACCAGCTCACCCCAGAGAACCCTATTATTCTTGACAAACATGTCAGCCAGGGGAAAAATGGCCCCGAATGGCACTTATGGAGTGATAGAGGCATTTTCGACGAAAGCGGACAGCTCATTGAAATTCACTCTATCGGGCTAAACATTTCAGAAGTGGAACGATTATCCACTGAAGCACTCCTGCAGCAAACATTTTTTGAAGAACTTTTTAATAACAGTCCATATGGTCTGGTTTTTCTTGATGCTGAAAACAGAATCCTAAGAGTAAACAAATCTTTCACCGGAATATTTGGATACACCTTTGAGGAAGCCTCCGGACATTACATTAGCCAACTGATAGTCCCTGAAGATAAATATGGCGAATGGAGTGAAATCATCGAAAAAGTCATCGACAATCAGGGAATCTTTGTAGAAACTAAACGCAAGAAAAAAGATGGTACCCTTATCGACGTAAGGCTAACAGGGAGGCCAGTAAGATTGAAAGACCAACTCGTCGGAATATTTGGAATTTATGAAGACATCACCCTTCAAAAACAAAACCAGCGACATCTTGAGCATCACGCCCGTCTCATTGAGCTGATTCTCAGCATTACCCAATCTCCGAGCATGGATTACAAAAAAATGCTCATAAAAACTCTCAGAGAATCACTTTTATTGCTCGGAGGAGATTTGGGCTTGATTTTTGAATACCACCCCCACATTATGGAGGTTACTATTCATGCCCAAACAGAAAATTGGCAAGAGGAATGCACCCTTCAAAAAAATATCCACTCGATACTCAACCAACCCAATAACCTGATTATTAAAGCCTTAAATGAAAATCAGCCAATTATTCTCAATTCAGAAACTGATGATAGCCTCATAAAAACCATCTGTCCTGGCTCTTCAATGAAAAGCTTGTTGATGATTCCTGTGAGTTCGGAGGGGCATTTTAGCGCAGCACTTATTCTGGGAAGTTTTAATGAAAAAGCTTATGGTAATTACCACCTAAGGGAAGGTGCCTTGTTGATGGATGCTGTATGGAGAACAGTAGAACAACAACGCCTGGTGAGTGAGCTTAAAAAAGCTCTTTCTAAAGCAGAAGAAAGCGAAAAACTTAAATCAAGCTTTCTGGCTACCATGTCGCATGAACTGCGAACTCCCCTCAATGCAATCATAGGATTCGCCAGCTTGATTGATGAAACCATGGCCATTGAGGAAATCCTCGATTGTATACGCACCATCCAGGCCAGTGGCAACCATCTGCTCAATCTTATAAATGATATGCTTCATCTCTCTGCGCTTGACGCCGGTCAACTCACCCTTAGCAAAGAATCCATCAGCATTTCGAGGGTTTTCAACGATATTAAAGATATTGCCTTATCGTATCAACACGTTGAAAACAAACATCATATTGAAATCAGATACATTCCTGATCCCTCAGTGCCTGACATCAAAATAGTGACTGATTATCAAAAGCTGCTTGAAATACTCATCAACTTAATTAAAAACAGTCTGAAATTTACCGAAAAAGGATTTGTGGAATATGGATGGTTAGCCGATCAGGGGAAGGTTACCTTTTTTGTGAAGGATACAGGTATTGGAATACCAGAAGAAAAGCGCGATATCATTTTTCAAAAATTCAGACAGGGTGACGAAAGCAGCACTCGTAAATACGGAGGAGCCGGTATTGGTCTGACCCTGGTTAAAGCATTAACCGAAATCATGGAGGGGCGGGTATATTTTGAATCAGAACCGGGTGCAGGAACCACGTTTTTTGTAGAACTGCCCTGCCTGCCCGAAGACACAGCGAATAAACCTGTATGCAAAAAATATGAAGCCCTAACGACAGCAGAAATTATGGTAGTGGAAGATGAAGAAACCAATTACTACCTAATAGAGAGCATTTTAAGAAAATATAAAACACGACTTATTCATTTTACAGATGGAGAAACGGCATTAAAATATATTGAGGAAGGAGGTCGACCAGATATTATCCTTATGGATATCCGACTTCCCGGAATAGACGGCCTGGAAATTACCAGAAGAATTAAAGCAATGAATCCCTATATACCTGTCATTGCCCAGACTGCCTATGCCATGAGTGGTGACAGAGAACGCGCGCTAAGTGCCGGTTGCGATGATTATTTAAGCAAACCTTTTAAGCGCCATCAGCTGCTTGACCATATTATTCAATATCTCCACTAAACATCTGCTTTAGCAGAAGGTATTTTTAAAATCCCCAAAGAATTACAACCATTGGTTCGGACGTTGCCAATTATTCTGCAAAAACGACAGGTAGCCTATCCTTTTATTCACCTTTCAGTGCTTTGATCTTATCTTCAAGCACCTTAATACGGGCTTCAGCATCGGCTTTTTTCTTCTGTTCATTTTCGATGACTTTTGCCGGAGCACTCTGCATAAAGCGCTCATTACTCAGCTTGGCCATCACTGAGGCGAGAAAACCCTTGGCGTATTGCAGATCGGTTTCGAGACGCGATAATTCTTCAGCCGTATCAACCTTTCCTTCATAAGGAATAAAAAATTCGGTGGATTTTACGACAAATCCCTGGCCTGCAGGGAATACACCGTCGATGTATTCCAGCTGACTAAGATGGGCCATACGTATAATTACCGGCTCAAACCGGGAAACCAGCTCCGGGTGATCATTCTGCTTACGCACTTGCAGGCTCAATGTTTCTTTGGGACTAATATTCTTTTCCTTCCTGAAATTACGAACCTGAATTACCACCTCGCGGGCAAAATCGAAGTGGCGAAGAAGCTCCTCACTGTAATTTTCAACGTCAGGCCAGGGTGCCAGCATAATGCTTTCCTTTTCGGCTCTGGGTACAAGCAATTGCCAGATTTCTTCGGTAATAAAAGGCATAAAGGGATGCAACATGCGCATCAATTTATCGAAAAATGCCAGCGATTGCTTATAGGTAACAGAGTCGACAGCCTGTTGAAAGCCAGGTTTAATGATTTCGAGATACCAAGAGCAAAAATCCTCCCAAACAAGGCGGTAGAGCTCCATGAGGGCATCAGAAATTCGGTATTTGTTAAAATGGTCATTCACAATTTCCAGCGCCTGATTCAATCGGTTTTCGAACCATAAAGCCGCTGCGGCAGCCGAGGCCGGCTGTTGCAATTTTTCATCAACCGAAAATCCTTTTACCAGACGAAGGGCATTCCATATTTTGTTGGCAAAGTTGCGTCCTTGCTCACACAGGGCTTCATCGAAAGGAAGGTCATTGCCGGCCGGAGAAGTAAACAGCATTCCTGTACGGACTCCATCGGCGCTGTATTTCCTAATCAATTCAATCGGATCCGGCGAATTGCCCAATTGCTTCGACATTTTGCGACCCAGCTTATCGCGCACTATTCCTGTAAGATATACATTCCTGAAAGGAATATCTTTCTGATATTCCAGCCCTGCCATAATCATACGGGCTACCCAGAAAAACAAAATTTCGGGAGCCGTAACCAGGTCATCGGTCGGATAGTAGTACTTAATCTCAGGATTGTCGGGATACCTTATTCCGTCGAAAACTGAAATTGGCCATAACCAGCTCGAAAACCAGGTATCCAACACATCTTCATCCTGCCGAAGGTCTGTGGGGGAGAGCTGATTATAAAGCGGATACTTCTCTTTTGCAATTCTGTAGGCTTCTTCTAAATTTTCCGCAACAATTACTTCATTACCAGGCAAATACCAGGCAGGTATACGATGCCCCCACCACAACTGCCTCGAGATGCACCAGTCTTTCACATTTTCCATCCAATGCCGGTAAGTATTTTTAAACTTCGACGGATGAAACTTAATGGTGTCATTCATTACCACTTCGAGGGCAGGTTCAGCCAAGGCCTTCATTTTCAAAAACCACTGGGTAGATAATTTGGGTTCGATTACGGCATCGGTGCGTTCACTGTAGCCTACTTTATTCTTATACGGCTCAATTTTTACAATATGTCCTTCTGCCTCCAAACGTTCCACAATCTTGCGGCGAACCACAAACCGGTCTTCACCTACAAATAAAAGTGCCTTTTCATTTAAAGTGCCGTTATCGTTGAAAATATCAATAACTTCAAGGTTGTATTTCAGACCAAGGTTATAGTCATTGATATCATGGGCTGGGGTGACCTTTAGACATCCTGTACCAAATTCACGATCCACATACTCATCCGTGATAATGGGAACAACTCTTCCGATGAGGGGAATTATTGCTTTCCGTCCGTGTAAGTGTTTGTATCGTTCGTCCTCAGGATGAATACATACAGCTGTATCGCCCAGTATGGTTTCAGGACGGGTTGTAGCTATGGTAAGCCACTCATCTTCACTTCCTTCTATTCTATAACGAACATAATAAAGTTTGGAGTTGACCTCTTTGTAAATCACCTCCTCATCCGAAAGAGCGGTAAGTGCCTGGGGATCCCAATTAATCATGCGCACACCGCGATAAATGAGTCCCTTATTATAAAGATCAACAAACACTTTTATTACCGACTCGTAGAGGGCCGGATCCATGGTAAAACGTGTACGCGTCCAATCACACGATGCGCCCAGTTTTCTCAACTGCTGCAATATGATTCCGCCGTGCTTTTCCTTCCATTCCCATGCGTGCTTGAGAAATTCTTCACGGGTAAGCGAGGATTTTTCAATGCCTTGCTCCTTGAGTTTGGCTACTACTTTAGCTTCAGTAGCAATGGAGGCATGGTCGGTTCCCGGCACCCACAAGGCATTTTTACCAAGCATCCGGGCACGCCTTACCAGTACATCCTGAATGGTATTGTTGAGCATATGCCCCATATGCAATACCCCCGTAACATTGGGTGGTGGAATTACAATGCAATAGGGTTCCCGATCGTCAGGTTTACTTCCGAAAAAACCATTCTCATCCCAATAACGGTACCATTTATCCTCGGTTTGTGCAGGATCGTACTTGGTAGGTATCTCAATCATTGTCAATAATTTGTAATTTATTAACCCAGAATTTTGTAATAAGGCGGCAAAATTAAGGATTTACAACGAATTCTTTGCATTTGAAAGGGTATCCCTATTTTTGCCCCAAAAACAGATAAATATGTCTGCATTTAAAGCCTATGATATCCGCGGAGTCTACGGTCGCGATTTTAGTCGGGAAGAAGCCCGCCGCATTGGATTTTATCTGCCTGAACTTCTCAAAACAAATAAGGTTTTGGTGGGCCGTGATGTAAGGGTTTCGTCTCCCGAAATTCATGAAGCCTTATGCGAAGGCATAACTGTTGCAGGAGCTACGGTTTACGACCTTGGCATTTGTACAACGCCAATGGTTTATTGGACAACTGCCCGCTGCGACTTTCAAGCCTCAGTTATGATTACAGCTTCGCACAACCCTCCCGAATATAACGGAATGAAAATCAGCGGGAAAAATGCCCTCCCCATTGGATATGAAAATGGACTTAAGTGGCTGGAAGAGAAGATCAAAACTCCGCCGCAAGCTACAGAAGCCCCCGGTGTCATTATTCCCTTTCCAAAACATAAGGAATATCTTGATTTTTTAAAGCAAAGCGGAATATACAATCTCCAGGGTCTAAAACTCGTGATAGATTGCAGCAATGGGATGGCAGGACTATTTGCCCGCCAGCTTTTGGGCGACGAGCATGTTTATCTGTTTGAGGAACCGGATGGTACCTTTCCCAATCACGAAGCCAATCCATTGGAAGAAAAAAATCTTATAGCCCTCAAAGAGACAGTGGTGAAAGAAAAGGCCGACCTGGGGGTTATTTTCGATGGAGATGCAGATAGGGTCATGTTTGTTGATGAAAAGGGCAGCTTTATCTCTCCTGATCTCATGGTAGCTTTGATGGCCCACTATTATGCGCCTGAGGGAAAACTTCAGGCAAAAGTGCTGCAAGATATTCGTACCAGCAAAAGCGTAACCGAGTACCTCGGGGAAATGGGTGCTGAAGTACATATTTGGAAAGTAGGACGTGCTTTTGCGGCACGCAAATTAAGGGAAATGGATGGACTTTTTGGCGGAGAACTGGCCGGGCATTATTATTTCAAAGATTTTTATTATTCCGATTCGGGTTTGCTGGCTGCACTCCGTCTGCTTGATATCCTAAACCGCTTCAAGCAAAAGGGCTTTAAAGTCTCTGAGGTTATTTCCGGAATTAAGCGCTACCACAACAGTGGAGAAATAAACTTCCGGATAGAAGATAAAGCAGGAGCGATGCAAAGGGTGATACAATATTTTACAGCCCTGGAAAACCCCGTGCGGGTTTATGATTTTGATGGTTACCGCATTGAGTTTCAGGATTGGTGGTTCAACATCAGACCCTCCAATACAGAACCCTACTTACGGTTTTTGGCCGAGGCCCGCACGAAAGGGAAACTTGAAGATGTAGTTAATATTACAAAGAACCTTATAATCCAGTAGTTTATACTATCATAATTCATGGCTTGCCCCTTTTGGAATAGGACTATCAAAAGGGTTTATTCTGCCTTTGTTGTCATTGTGGTTGCGTTATGTAAGCTTACACTGAATTATCGGTTTTGCAAAAATTGTATTTAGTTTTTTATGGCTGCCTTACAATAGTATAATTTACTGTGTATGTATTAAGACTTTCAGGATTGTATTTCAAGCTTTAAACCTATTTAATTAAACCTACTTTTATATACAAAATCTAATTCGCAAAATCTGGCATTCACGACAAGACTGCTCAACGCCTGGACTTGCACTTCAAGAAGGGTTTTTCCAATTGAAAATGCCGCTTACTTTTGTTAATACGCTTACTCATTTACTTTTACAAAACCAATTTGAATATTTTTGTCCGTCGAATCAGAAGCTAAGGCACTTACAATTAGGTTATTAATAAAATAAAAAAATTATAAGTTCTTTTGATAAATTATAAAAATTCTTTATTTTCGCACTTGGTATGATTTAAGTCATACATATCCGTTGAATTTTGGAGGTATTGTGTGATTTTGTCATACATTTAAAAGACATATAGGTAAATTTAAAAAAAAAATCTAGATAATGACTATTGAAAATATAATTGAAATTTGTGTGCCGATTGATATTGCAATACTGAGTATTGCTTATCCATTTATTGGTTTGGCCCCCTATTGTTAGGACTAAATTAGTAAAGGTTCGACAAAAATATTACTTTTTGCATCAATTTTGCATGCGTTTTGAATCAAAAAATCTTCAGGAAGGGCAGAGATCC
>Ga0067045_1027503_pt1 | contig 107653 bp, 91 predicted proteins | sample TerdegcTABiofilm_FD_59184 | JGI IMG/M metagenome (GOLD analysis project Ga0067045, IMG submission 59184) | Combined Assembly of (Gp0054472, Gp0054536) Wastewater bioreactor microbial communities from Singapore -Terephthalate degrading...
TTGCAATGTGGTATGATTCATTTCGGGGTGCCTCCTTCGTGTGGTGGTTTCGTATAACTCTACTTTACACCAAGAGGCACCCCATTTTCAAGTCTTTTCTCAAAAGGCCAAACTCCAGTGCGACGCACCTCGGAGGTGCGTCGCAGGTGGAGCCGCACAACGAGCGTCGGCGGCTATGGAAAGCCGCCCTACGTGTGAAGACCCCAAGGGTCTCGGAGCGAGCGTAGGCCGCTACGGGAAGCCGCCCTACGTGTGAAGACCCCAAGGGTCTCGGAGCGAGCGTAGGGCAGGTTTCCATACCTGCCAAACCTGCGGCGCACCTCGGAGGTGCCTCGCAGGTGGAGCCGCACAACGAGCGTCGGCGGCTATGGAAAGCCGCCCTACGTGTGAAGACCCCAAGGGTCTCGGAGCGAGCGTAGGGCAGGTTTCCATACCTGCCAAACCTGCGACGCACCTCGGAGGTGCCTCGCAGGTGGAGCCGCACAACGAGCGTAGGCGCCTACGGAAAGCCGCCCTACGAAACCGGATTCACCGCGGAGCAAGCGGAGACCACAGAGACTTACCTTGAAACCTCCGCGCCCTCGGTGCTCTCCGCGGTGAGAACCCTCCTAGCGAGCGTAGGCCATACCTGCCCCGTCCGCTTGACAGAAGGCGCGCTGAATCGCCGCGCGCGCCTGATTGACAGAGGCGCGTCGCTCGCCTATAATGCCGATAAGCGCAGGGCCCCGGCCCTGGCGCTTACGCATCACCACTCATTCGCTGCGAGACCACCATGGGATTCTGGACAGACCGAAGAGTTCTTGTAACCGGAGGCGCGTCGTTCATTGGCTCGCACCTCGTTGACGCGCTTGTGGGCCAGGGGGCCAGGGTCAGGATTGTGGATGACCTTTCCAGCGGCAGGCTGGACAACATTCGCCACCACCTGGACGCGGGGAGCGTGGAGTTCGTCCAGGCCGACTTGCGCGAGCCGGGGGTGGCCCGGGCAGCGATGCGCGACATCCAGACCGTGTTCCACCTGGCCGCCGACCATGGCGGGCGCGGCTACGTGGACACCCACCAGGCGGGGCCGGCCACGGATTTCTTCCTCGGCGGGCTGATCTTCTGGGAAGCGCGCCGTGCGGGCGTGGAGAAGGTCGTGTATGCCTCGTCGGGCTGCGTGTATCCGAACTATCTTCAGACCGACCCCAATCGGGACCTGTACCTCACCGAAGATTTGGTGAAGCCCCCCTACGATGCCGACAACCTCTACGGCTGGGCCAAACTCATGAACGAACTGACGTTGCAGGCCTATTGCCGCGAGTACGGGATGAAGGGGGTCTCGTGTAGATACTTCACCGTCTATGGGCCGCGCGGCAAGGAGAACCATGCGGTCATCGCCATGATCGCGCGGGCGTTTGTCGGCGAGAATCCGTTTGAGGTCTGGGGCGATGGCAACCAGGTTCGCAACTGGACCTACGTGGACGACATCGTCCGGGGCACGCTCCTCGCCGGCGAGAAGATAGACGACGGCACGGCGGTCAACCTGGGGACGATGGAGCGGGTGCGGGTGATAGATGCCGTGCGCATGGTGCTGGAATACACGGGGCACAAGGCCGAGATTCGCCTGCGCCCCGACATGCCGACCGGGCCGATGAACCGCGTCGCCGACAACTCGCTGGCCAGGCGTCTGCTGGGCTGGGAGCCGCAGGTGGCTTTCAAGGATGGCTTGAAGCGCACCATAGACTGGTACTTCGCCACCAAGGACCGCGACGAAGTGCGGCGTATCCTGGCCAGGGCGCTTGTGGAGCGGTAGATGAGCACACCGCCCCGGGTCAACGTTTTGGGCGTGGGCATCAGCGCCATCAACATGGAGGAGGCCCTCGCCATCATAGACGACTGGATTGCCCGCCGCGACCCCCACTACGTCTGCGTGTCCACGGTGCACGGCGTCATGGAGTGCCAGCGCGACGAGGCCGTGCGCCGCGCCCTCAACTCCAGCGGCCTCACCACCCCCGACGGGATGCCCCTGGTGTGGATTGCGCGCCTGCGGGGGTTCCGCCACGTGCGGCGGGTGTACGGGCCGGACCTCATGCTGGCCGTGTGCGAGCGGTCGGTGGCGAAGGGGTATCGCCACTACCTGTACGGCGGGCAGCCGGGCGTGGGCGAGGCCCTGAAGGCGCGGCTGGAGCAGCGCTTCCCCGGCGTGCGGATCGTGGGGGTGGATTGCCCGCCCTTTGAGCCGCTGACGCCCGAGGAGGATCGCAAGGCGGTGGAGCGCATCAACGCGGCCAATCCCGACATCGTCTGGGTGGGGATGAGCACGCCCAAGCAGGACCTGTGGGCCGCCGAACATGTGGGCAGGGTGCACGCGCCCGTCATCATCGCCGTGGGGGCGGCGTTTGACTTCGTGTCGGGGCGCAAGCGCCAGGCGCCGCGCTGGATGCGGAACAGCGGCCTGGAATGGCTGTTCCGCCTGATTCAGGAGCCGCGGCGGTTGTGGCGGCGTTACCTCATCTACAATCCGCTGTTCGTGGTTCGGCTCGCGGGCCAGTGGCTGGGCCTGCGCAAGTACACCCTGGACTGATTGCGTAGCCTCGGCACTACTTCAGCAAACTCTCGTACACCGCCAGCGTCTTGGCCGCAAGTTTGTCCCAGGTGAAATGAGCCAGTGCTTTCTGCCGCCCCGCCTCGCCCATGCGCTGCGCCATCGCGGGGTCGGCGAGCAGCGCCAGGATGCGGTCGGCGATGAGCGCGGGGTCGGGCGGCACCACGAAGCCGTCCACGCCATCGGCGATGACCTCGCGCACGGCGGGGATGTCGCCGCCGATGACGGGCTTGCCCATCATCCACGCTTCCACGAAGACGCCGCCGAAACTCTCCTGCGACGAGGGCATACAGAACACGTCGCAGGCGGCCAGGGCCGATGTCTTCTCCTCAATGCCGACCGCGCCCAGTTCCACGATGCGCGAGTCCGAGCAGCCCGCGAAGACCCGCTGCGAGTGGCGCGTGCGCGGGCCGATGAAGACGAATCGCGCGTCGGGCCACCGCGCCCACACCAACGGAGCCGCCGCCAGCACCGCCTCGTAGTTCTTGTACGCGAACTTCTGCCCCACGAAGAGCACCATCGGGCCGTCAATCCGATGCTTGGCGCGGAAGGCGGCGGCGTCGTAGCGCGTTGCCAGGATCGCCCCCATGCCCGTAACGTGGATGCGCTCCTCGGCCACGCCGAGCGCCGCCAGAGTCTGCTTTTCGCTTTGGGTTAGCGCGATGACGGCGTCGGCCTCGCGGTACAGGCGGATGTAGGCGCGGTAGAACCAGCCGACCCAGCGCGGGTGATGGACGGGCGTGAAAACGAACGGCACGCCCAGGCGTCGGGCCAGGCGCAGCGAGGCGTAACTGATGCCCTCGCGCCCGATGCGCCCGTTGTGGATGATGTCCGGCCGAGCGCACAGGGACGCCAGGCGCCGCTCCAGAATCCGCGCGATGCCGGGCAGGGCGATGTCCTTGAGCGGGTAGTACATTCCCACCAGCGGCGCGAGGAGAAGGCGGTCGGCCAGCGATAGCCGTATGAGCGAGACCGGAATGCCGTCCATGCTGTAGGGCCGCGGGCGCCAGGGGGCCAGGAGCGTCGTGCCCAGGAGCCAGTCGGTGCGGTTCCCGCGCCAATGGGCCACCACGCGCACGTCGTGGGCAGGTGAGAGCGTGCGCGCCAGCGCGTGAAAGTGGAGTTGCGCCCCTCCGAGGGCGGGCGGGTAACTCGTGAGCGTATAGCAGATGCGCATGGCGCGATTGTAGCACGGGCAGCCCGCCAGGGCAATTGATAAAAACGGGAAACTGTGGTAAAATGGGTTTGCAAACCGAGGCTAACCCATACCCAAAGCCGGTCGGTTTGCGTTGTTTTCACTGGGGGAGATCATGGAGGCCGACTTGCTTGCGCGGAGAGAGCAAGAGCTGGTGAGGCGCGCCCAAGGCCGGGATTCCGCCGCGTTCGCCGAGCTCTACGATCTCCACTACCGCCGCGTATACACGTACATCTACTACCGGGTCGGGAGCCAGGAACTGGCCGAAGACCTGGCAGCAGACGTGTTCGTGCGCGGGTGGCAGGCAATCGGCTCCTTTGATTACCGGGGAGTGCCTGTGGCCGCGTGGCTGTTGCGGATCGCGCGAAACCGCGTCATTGACCATTTCCGCCGTTCGGGCAAGCGCGAAACGGTGGAACTGGAAGACCAGCACATAGACCTGGCCCACGACCCGGAATCCGAGGTGGAGAATCGGCTCCTCCGTGAAGACCTGTTGCGGCTGATGTCGCATCTCACCGACGATCAGCGCGATGTCATCATCCTGAAATTCTTTGAGGGAATGTCCAATGCCGAGGTGGCTGCCGTGCTGGGCAAGCCGGAAGGGGCCGTCAAGTCGTTGCAACACCGCGGGTTGGCGGCGATGAGAAGGCACTGGGACAGGGGTGAAAAAGGATGATCCGAAGGTTCAGGGACGTTCTGGATGAGAAGATAGAGCAGTTGCGCAGGGGGCAGACGCCCGACCTGTCGCCGTACCGCGCAGGCACGGCCCAGGGCGACGAGTTGGCCGACCTGCTGGCGGTGGCGGCGGCGTTGCAGGCCGTGCCCGCGCCCGAACCGTCGGCGCTGGCCGTCGCCAGGGGCAGGCAGCGGCTGCTGGCGGCCATCGCCGAGAGCGAGCGGCGGAGCGTGCGCGGGATACCGGGACTGTGGCCCGCGCTGAAGCCGGTGTTCGCCGCGGCCATGGCCACGGTGCTCTGCCTTGCCCTGGTGTTCACGCTCAACGCGCTTGGCGAGCGTAGCCTGCCGGGCAGCGCCTTCTATCCCGTCAAGGCCCTCAAGGAGCGCATCCAGGTGCTGGCGGCCGATACCCCCAGGGAGCAGGCCGCGGTGCATCTGCGCATGACGAAGCGCCGCCTCAACGAGTTGCAAGGGGTTACCCTGCGCGACGGCGCGGCCGACCTGGCCCTGCTGGACGCCATGACGCGGGAGATGGATGCGGCGCTGGCAGCCCTGGCGCAGGTTCCTGCGACGCAGTCGGGGGCGCTGGTGGCCGACCTGGCGGCAGTGGCGCGGCGTCAGCAATCCACGCTCCTGTGGGTGCAGCGGCACTCGCCGCCCGAGCAGCAGGCCGCCCTGGCGCAGGCCATCGTCCGCGCTCACGAAACCTACCAGATCGCGCTGGCGGCTCCCGCGCAGGGCCTGAAGGTGGAAAGGCCGCTCAGCGGTCTGGCTGTGGCCGCGATTGTGGAGTTCAGGGGGCCTATTCTGGGCGAAGACCCCGATATTCTCGCGGTGGGAAGTTACCAGGTCAGCGTCAACCCCATGACCCAGATGGAGCGGCGGCCCGACCTGGGCAGCACCGTGGAGGTGCGCGCTGCGCGGCTGGAGGATGGCCGCCTGGTCGCCTTGAGCATCCGCCAGACCGCGCCGCCCGCCGAAGGCTTGTGGGTCAGGGTCAACGGCACGATCACGGGCGCGTATGACAGCACGTGGCTCATCAACGGTCGCCCCGTCGTGTTCAGCGCGGCCACCAACCTGGTCGGCTGGCTGCAAGTGGGCGCGCGCGTGCAGGCCAGCGGGCTGCTCCGGCCCGACGGGTCGGTGCTCGCCCACGACGTGGAAGTGGAAACGACTCAGTGCGAGGTCAACCTCACCGGGCCGGTGGCCGAGCGCGGCCCCGATCAGTGGGTTGTGGCGGGCGTGCCGGTCAAGGTTGTCCCCGGCACGTACATTGACGAGAGCCAGGCGCTGACGGAACAGAGCCAGGGGGCGAGCGTGCGCGCCGTGCGCCAGGGCGATGGAACCCTGGTGGCGCGCAGCATCACGGCGCTGCGCGAGGAGCCTCCGGCCGCCGTGGCGCTGAAAGATGTCGTAACCGCCCGACAGGGCAACACCTGGACGGTCGGAGATTGGACGGTAACCGCCGACGCGCAGACGCGCATCCTGGCGGAAGGAGACCCGGTGGGCCGCGTCGCCGAAGTCTCGGCCGAGCGCCTTCCCGACGGCACGCTCCGCGCGGTGCGCATCGCCGTGGAGCCGACGGCCCAAGCCGAAACGGTGCGGATCGCCTTCCAGGGCACCGCGCAGTGGGCCGATGGGACGCTCACCGTAGCCGGGCGCACCGTTCGCATCGGCGAAACCACGTCCGCGTGGGCGCAGGATCGCCCGCTGCGGAGCCTGCGGCCGGCGCCGGGCCGCGTCGTGGCCGTGGAAGGCTGGCTGCAATCGGATGGCGCGGTGGTCGCCGAAATCGTGCGCGGCCTGCGCCCCAGCAAGTTGGCCGAATACCACGGGACGATCCGCGAGGTGGAGCCTGGTCGCATCATCCTGGACGGGCGCACGATCTACGTGGACGAGTGCGTGGAGGTTCTGGCGCCGGGCGGGCCCATGAGCCTGGCCGACATTGCGCCCGGCCTGCTGGTTACCGTCGTGGCCGAGCCTGGGACCGAGGACTCGCTGCTGGCCTGGAAGATTCTCGTGGGCGGGACCGTGCCCGACAAAGGCCCCGCGCCCAAGCCCACGGCGGAGCCGGTGCCGGCCGAGCCGCCCGCGCCGCTCCCCACGGCGACACCCGAACCGACGGCCACGCCATTGCCCACGGCCCCGGCTCACCCGAAGAAAGGCCCGGGCAGCCCCGTCCCCGTAACGCCGACGCCGACGGCGACCGCGATGCCCGAGCCGACGGAGACGCCGTCGCCCGCGCCAGGGCCGGGTGGGCCAGGCGGGCCGCAGCCGACGCCAACCCCGTGGCCCACGGTCATCGTGCGGCCCAGGCACAAGACGCCGATGCCGTCGCCCATCCCGACGGAGACGCCCGCGCCGACGCCTACACCCACGCCGACGCCGACGGCCACGCCCGAGCCGACGGAGACGCCGTCGCCTGCGCCGGGGCCGGGCGCGCCGCCCGAACCCACCGCGACGCCGACGCCCACGGAGACGCCGGCGCCCGCGCCGGGGCCAGGCGCGCCTCCGGAGCCGACCGCCGAACCGACGCCAATGCCCACGCTGACGCCCAAGAGGCCGCGCCCATTGCCGACGCTCCAGCCGCCCGGCAAACCCATGCCCATGCCCACCGGATAGACCCGCGCCTCCCGAAAGGCTGTGGGATAGGATTTCGGCCCGCATCGCGCGGGGCATTTCGGTTTGGGGGCAGCCGGGCTGCGATGCGCCCGATGTCAGCCTTCGCCGCTTGACCTCACCTAACCCCTCCCATACCCTCCCCTTCCATCTCCACGCGCGGAGAGGTAACGGGAGGGCTGGGTGGGGATGGGTGAGGTGGACGCTGCCCCCCACGGCGGGTAAGGCGGCCGGCGTCCTCTGGGAACGGGAGGGCTGGGTGGGGATGGGTGAGGTGGGCCCAGCCGTGCGTCGGGTAACGGGAGGGCCGGGCGGGGTTGGGTGAGGTGGGCCCCGCCGTGCGTCGGGCAACGGGAGGGCTGGGTGGGGATGGGTGAGGTGGAATCCGCCCCGCACGGCAGGCCTTTTTGTTTCCGGCGAGAACCTGCTATAATATCCACGCAATCCACCTGCACCACACCCTAGGTCAGACCATCAACGCTTATGAAATCGCTCATCCTTGCGGACATTCACGCCAAGCCGGCGGCCCTGGAAGCCATCCTGGACGCGGAGAAAACGTGGGACGAGGTGCTCTTCCTGGGCGACGCCGTGGGCGTGGGGCCCGAGCCGAACGAGACCCTGTCCATGCTGGCCCAACTCAAGGGTATCTTCCTGATGGGCAACCACGACCGGTACATGATCGCGCCCACGATGGAAGGGAACCCGGACAGCCTGTTTGTGGCGTGGCTGGACTGGACGCGGGAGCAGATATCGGCGCGCAACCGTGAGTTTCTGGCCGGATTTGAGGAGACGCGGGCCGTGGAGCGCGACGGCGTGATCCTACGGCTGTTGCACGGGGAAATCCCGCGCGCCCTGGGCGGGAGAATCTGGCCCGACAGTTCGCGACAGGTGTGGACCATGCTGGCCTCGCGCTACCCGGAGCCGATCATCCTGTTCGGCCACTCGCACGTCCAGTTCCAACTGCGGCGGGCGGGGCGGCGATTCGTGAACCCCGGGAGCGCGGGCGAGCCGCGGCTGGGCAAGCCCGGCGCGTGCTACGCGGTGCTCCAGGGCGGGCGGCTGACGCTGAAGGCGGTGCCGTATGACGTGGAACGGACGTGCCGCGCCATGGATCGGCTCCCGCTGCCGAAGGCGTACATAGAAACATGGAAACAGGCGTTCCGAGCGGCGGTGCTGCCGGAGCCGCATTTCGGCCACATTCGCGATTTCACCACCCTCATGGGCAAGGGCTGGCGGTGAGCGCGAGGAACATAGGAGGAGAAGATGATTGCAGGACGGAAGGCGCGGTTGCGCGCCCTGGAGGAGAGCGACCTGGCCCGGTGCTACGAATGGGTCAATGACCCCGAAGTTACCGAGCACCTGGCCATGCGTTTTCCCATCTCCACCCACGACGAGCGCCAGTGGTTGTTGCGGGCATCCAGCAGCGAAAGCGACCGCGCGTTCGCCATAGAGACGACGGAGGGCGAGCACATCGGCAACATCGGCCTGCACCGCATCCATTACCTGGACCGCAACGCGGAATTGGGCATCCTCATCGGGGCAAAGGAACGCTGGAACCAGGGCTACGGAACGGACGCCATCCTGACGCTGTTGCGGTTCGCGTTTGAGGAGATGAACCTGCATCGGGTATACTTGCGGGTGGACGCCGACAATCCGCGGGCCATTCGGTGCTACGAAAAATGCGGCTTCGTGAGGGAGGGGACGCTGCGCGATGCCACGTATCGGCGCGGCCGCTACAAGGATCAGTATGTCATGAGCGTGTTGGCCCATGAGTTCCGCGCGAGGGAGAGCGGGCAAAAGGAGGGATGAGCCATGTCCATGCTGCCTGGGACGCCGTGCGCCGAAGAACCCATGTACCATGAGGAGCCGATGTACGGCACGATGCGCCTGTTCAGCGGCCGGGCCAATCCGCCGCTGGCGCAGCGCATCTCGGAATACCTGAAGGTGCCGCTGGACGAGGCGGAGATTTTTGAGTTCCCCAACGAAAACATCTTCGTGCGCCTGAAGAAGAGCGTCCGCGCCCAGGATGTGTTCCTCATCCAGCCGACGTGTTCGCCGGTGAACCGCAACATCATGGAATTGCTCATCATGATAGACACCCTGAAGCGGGCGTCGGCCGGGCGCATCACCGCCGTCATCCCCTACTACGGCTACGGGCGCACCGACAAGAAGGACCAGCCGCGGGTGCCCATCACGGCGCGCCTCATCGCCGACATGATCACCGTGGCCGGCGCCAACCGCGTGCTGACCCTAGACCTGCACGCGGGCCAGATTCAGGGGTTTTTCAGCATCCCCGTGGACGAGATGACAGCCATGCCCTTGCTGGTGCGCTACTTCCGCGAGAAGCGCATCCCGAACCCGGTCATCGTGGCGCCGGATGTGGGGGCCACCAAGCGGGCGCGCAACTTCGCCCAGGCGCTGGACGCGCCGCTGGCCGTGATTGAGAAGCGCCGCGTGGGCAACAAGCCCACCGCGCGGGTGCTCAACCTCATCGGGCGCGTGCGCGGCAAGAATGCCATCATCGTGGACGACGAGATAGACACGGGCGGGTCGCTGGCAGGCGCGTTTGAGATTCTGCGCAGGCGCGGCGCCCAGGACATCTACGCCTGCGCGACCCATGGCGTCTTTTCGCCGCCGGCGGTGGAGCGCCTGTCGCCGCTGGATTTCAGCGAGATCGTGGTTACCGACACCGTGCTCATCCCGCAGGAGAAGTACATGCCGCACCTGAAGATTCTGTCGGTCGCGCCGCTGCTGGGCGAGGTCATCCGCCGCATCCACACCGGCGAGTCGGTGGGCGCTATGGCGCTGGCCTGAAGCGGAAGCGCGATGGGCGGGCAGCGGCCCCAGGGGTTGTAACCGCGAAGAGCGCGAATCCGCGCGAAAGTTCGTTGGCCGCGCCACGGGCACAGGCGCGGCGCACTCTCGGACGTGCGTCGCACCCCGGCCGCCAACACAACGATGGAGCCGAGTCGGCGCTTGCAAATACTGGACACAAGGGGCCATTGTGGGTATAATGGTCCGTAGGCGCACCCCATGCGCCTGTGGGCACCTGTCGCGCAGCGGCACGCTTGGCACCGTAGCCACAACGCACAAAGACGGCGACGCTGTAGGCGGAACGACGATCCTTCACTGACATATGAGTTGGGAGGAGGAGAACATGAAACTACGCCGCATCGTCTACGTCCTGGTCGTGTTGGCACTCGCCCTCAGTGCCTGCGGGGGCGGCGGAGGAGGCTCTAAGTTCACCAAAGCCGCCGAGTCGGCCCTCGCGAAATGGGAGGCAACCGGCATCACCAACTATCGCATCACCTTGTTGGACGAGGACCCCACCAGCAAAGCCCGCATCACCGTCTTGGTCCGCGATGGCAACGTGTTGGATGCCACATGGGTGCGGAATGTGGACGATCCCAACGCCGTGCCCGAACCGCTGGACGCCACGGCAGCCAACACGTACACCGTCCCGGGTCTGATTGAGTGGGTGCAGGAGCCGGGCGTCAAAGAAGCGAAGTTCCACGATGAAAAGGGGTATCCCACATACATCAAGCGGCACATCACCACGGTAGAGCCGGCCGTGGACCGCGTGATTCAGGTGCTGGCGTTCAAGGAGTTGCCCAAGAGCGAGACGGCTCGCACCATGCCGCCCGCGCCCAACGCGGCCCAGGCGAGCGAACTACGGGCGTACATCACGAATGCCATCGTCAAGACGCACCCCCAGTTGGGCCTGCCGCAATTCCTGTCGTGGCAGGCCGTGCCCGGCACCCGAGGGTACACGCGTTACGACACGCCGAACCCGCCCGTAACCATCATCCTGTGGTGGGCCGAGCCGGAGAAGGGCTACCCGGTCAGCCTGTGGGCCTATCCGGAGGGGAAGCGGGTGCTGTGGGATGCCGTTGTGTTCCTTTCGGGCGAGGTGCGCGAAGTCGGGTACGTGGAGTGGATGGGCGGCGCGCCTCTGGGTTCGCCCGAAGAGGCCCGCGACATGGCCATCGGCTACTTGCAGAAGACCTACCCCGACAAGGTTCCGGCGGGCCTGACATGGACGGAAGGGGCCAAACCCGAGGCCGCTCCTGGGTCCGACGCGCGCCTGTACGAATCGGGCGACTGGCACGTGGAAGTGAACTGGGTCGTCGGCCCCATTCCGGTTTTTGACGTGAGCGTCATAGGGCCAAAGGGATCGTGGTTCGTTACGGTACACCCCACAGGCGCGGTGTACGAGCGGTAATGGCAGGGGCCCCGCCGACAGGGCCGGACGCGCGCCTGGCGGGCGATAGTGGGGGCATCCTGCTGCGCCGCGCCGATGCGCAGGACGCGGGGCGCGTGGCTGCCCTGTCGGGTCAATTGGGCTATCCGGCGGCCGAGGAGGCCGTCCGGGAGCGCCTGCGCGCCATCGCGCAGCGGGCGGATCATGCGGTGTTCGTCGCCGAGGCCGAGGGCCAGGTCGTCGGCTGGGTGCACGTGTATGCCATAACGACGGTGGAGTCCTGCGCCCATGCGGAGATCGGCGGCCTCGTGGTGGACGAGGCGCACCGCGGGCGCGGCATCGGGCGCGCGCTCATGGAGCGGGCGGAGGCGTGGGCGCGAGACGCGGGGCTGGCGGCGGTGCGTCTGCGCTCCAACGTCATCCGCGCCGAGGCCCACGCATTCTACGCGCGCATCGGGTACGCGCCAGTGAAGACGCAGAAAGTGTTTGAGAAGGCGCTGACATGACGCTTGCGTGGAACGCCTGCGCCGAGTGCGACCGGTGCCGTGAAAGGCAAGCGGAGGTTGTGTGATGAAGGGGGATAGCCCATTTAGGCCGGGGAGTCCGGTGCCGATTGAGTTGTTTGTGGGTCGCCAGGAGCAGATTGAGGAGATTCTGAGATACGTCAGCGCAACGCTGTCCGGCAAGCAAGAGAACGTATTCTTGACCGGCGAACGGGGGATAGGCAAGAGTTCATTGGCGGCGTTCCTGCGACAGATTGTTGCCAATAGGGAGAATGTGCTGGGCGTACACGTCTTCCTGGGGCACGTGGAGACCCTGGAAGAGTTTGTGCGATGCATATTTGAGGCGATCCTCAAAGAGGCGAGGACACAGCGGTGGTACGAACGAGTCGCCGGCTTCTTTGGTAAGTACGTGAGGGAAATTGACCTGTTTGGCGTTTCGGTGAGTTTTGCTCCGCCCCAGGACGATCTCAAGGAACTCGTGCGCGGCTTCCCCGAGGCTCTTTGGAACATCAGCGAGAGGATGCAGGGAGAAAGAAAAGGAGTCTTCATCGTCTTGGATGATATCAATGGTCTGGCGAAAAAGCCGGACTTTGCGAACTGGTACAAGAGTTTTGTGGACTATGCGGCGACGCATTATCCAAAATACCCCGTGCTTGTCATGCCAACAGGAATCCCGGCCATCCGAGATGCGCTGAGCAGCCACCAACCATCTCTTATGCGGGTCTTCCGAGTGGTGGACATCCCCAAGTTGTCGGATGAAGAGGTAGAGGGCTTCTTCCAAAAGGCTTTTGCTAAGGTCAATATGACCGTTGAACCTGATGCATTGAAATTGCTGGTTCGGTACTCAAGTGGGCTGCCTATCTTCATGCACGAGGTAGGTGATGCAGTGTTCTGGGTTACGAAAGACAACACCGTAACCCTTGAAGACGCAGACAAGGGCATTCGCAATGCGGCGGAGAGCATCGGGAGAAAGTACCTGGATCCCAGAGTCTATAGGGCAATCAGAAGCCCTAGGTATTTCTCCATTCTGCGCAAACTTGGCGGACAGCAGCCTATCCGTAGTGTCTTCACAAAGCGAGAGTTAGAGGCGGCACTTACGGCCGACGAGCGGAAGGTGCTGAGCAATTTCCTGCAAAAGATGAGGGGGTTGCAGGTGATAGAGCAGGATCCAGAAGCAGGCCGTGGTTGCTACAGGTTTACGAACGAGATGTACCCCGTGTACATTTACATGGAGAGTATGCGCTCCAGGGGCGGGAGGCGATAGGCTGAATTGTGCACCGCTCCCCCAATCACACCAAAGGAGGTGAGAGACCAATGGCGATCACAGACGTAGCCGTCATAGGCGCTGGAACCATGGGAAACGGCATTGCCCAGACATTCGCCCAGGCCGGATACCGCGTAACCCTTGTGGAGATTGACGAAGGGCAGCTGAAGCGGGGGATGGCGACGATTGAGAAATCGTTGGCCAAGTTTGTGGAGAAGGGGAAACTGACCCCAGAAGACCGCGACGCTGCCCTTTCGCATATCCGCCCGACGCTGAAGGTGGAGGACGCCGCGCCCGCCCACTTCGTGGTGGAGGCGGTGGTGGAGAACCTGGACGTGAAGCGCAAGGTCTTCGCCCAGTTGGATGGGCTGTGCGCGCCCGAGGTCATCCTGAGCACGAACACGTCGTCCATCTCCATCACCGAGATTGCCGCCGCCACCAAGCGGCCCGACAAGGTCATCGGGATGCACTTCATGAACCCGGTGCCGCTGATGCAGTTGGTGGAGATCATCCGCGGCCTCGCCACGTCGGACGAGACCTACGCCACCACCGACGAATTGGCCCGCGCCCTGGGCAAGACCCCCGTGGAGGTCAACGACTATCCCGGGTTCGTGTCCAACCGCGTGCTGATGCCGATGATCAACGAGGCCATCTACTGCGTCATGGAGGGCGTCGCCAAGCCCGAGGCCATTGACACGGTCATGCGCCTGGGCATGAACCACCCCATGGGGCCGCTGGCCCTGGCCGACCTCATCGGGCTGGACATCTGCCTGAACATCATGGAGGTGCTGTACAAGGGATTGGGCGACTCCAAGTATCGGCCCTGCCCGCTGCTGCGCAAGATGGTGGCCGCCGGGCACCTGGGCCGCAAGACGGGCAAGGGGTTTTACAATTACTCGTAGCAGACAGCAATCAGCAATCAGCAATCGGCAATCAGCGGTCAGCAAACAGCGGTCAGCGGTCAGACTGCTGATCGCTGACGGCTGATGGCTGAACGCCAAAACACACTGAGGAGGCAAACCATGGACCTGAAACTCACCGAAGAGCAGGAAATGATCCGCAAGATGGCGCGGGAGTTTGCCGAGAAAGAGGTGGCGCCCATCGCCGCCGAGTTGGACGAGAAGGGCGAAGTCCCCTACGCCAACATCCGCAAGATGGCGGAACTGGGCTTCCTGGGCCTGACCGCGCCCGAAGAGTACGGCGGGGCCGGCATGGACACGGTCTCCTACTGCATCGCCATTGAGGAGATTTCCAAAGCCTGCGCGGCGACGGCCATCGTCATGGCGGTGCAGAACTCCCTGGTCAACTACATCCTGCTGAAGTTCGGCACGGACGAGCAGAAGGACAAGTACCTGCGCCCCCTCGCCACGGGGCAGAAGATCGGCGCCTTCGCCCTGACGGAGCCGGGGGCCGGCACCGACGCCGCCGCCCAGCAGACGACCGCCGTCCTGCAGGGCGATCACTACGTCATCAACGGCACCAAGCACTTCATCACCAACGGCGGGTTCGCGGACATCGTCCTCCTATTCGCCATGACCGACAAGAGCAAGGGCCATCGCGGCATCTCGTGCTTCATCGTGGAGAAGGGCACGCCCGGCTTCAGCACCGGCAAACACGAGCACAAGATGGGCATCCGCGCGTCGGACACCTGCGAGTTGATCTTTGAGGACTGCAAGGTACCCGTCGCCAACCGCCTGGGCCAGGAGGGCGAGGGGTTCAAGATCGCGATGATGGCGCTGGACGCCGGGCGCATCGGCGTGGGCGCGCAAGCCGTGGGCATCGCCCAGGCCGCGCTGGAGAAGGCCATCGCCCACGCCAAGACCCGCGTGCAGTTCGGCCAGCCCATCGCCCAGTTCCAGGCCATTCAGTTCATGCTGGCCGACATGGCGACCCAGATTGAGGCGGCGCGGCTCCTCGTGTACAACGCGGCGCTCAAGAAGGATGCGGGGGAACGCTTCTCCAAAGAGGCGTCCATGGCCAAACTGTTCGCCTCTGAGGTGGCCGGATTCGTAACCACCAAGGCCGTGCAGATTCACGGCGGGTACGGCTACATGAAGGAGTACCCCGTGGAGCGATACTTCCGCGACGCCAAGATCACCGAAATCTACGAAGGCACTAGCGAGGTGCAGCGGATGGTCATCGCCAGCAACCTGCTGAAGGAATGACGCGACACCAGGCCCGGCCGGTCCTCCAGCATGGGCCGCGCCGGGCCCTCTATTCTGCGCAAGGCGCATACCCGCGTGTGGGAGGTAGACTGTGGCTGAAGATCCGAGAATCGCGCATTTGCGGAAGATGCGGGAGCAGGCGCGGCTGGGCGGGGGTCAGGCCCGCATAGACGCGCAACACGCCAAGGGCAGGCTGACGGCCCGCGAGCGCATTGAACTGCTCCTGGATCCGGGAAGTTTCCGCGAACTGGACATGTTCGTAACGCACCGCACGGTAGGGTTCGGGATTGAGGAGAAGAAGTACCTCAGCGACAGCGTGGTTACCGGCTGGGGGACCATCAACGGGCGTCTGGTGTACATCTTCTCGCAGGACTTCACCGTGTTCGGCGGGTCGCTGGGCGAGGTGCACGCCGAGAAGGTGTGCAAGATCATGGACATGGCCATGAAGAACGGCGCGCCGGTGATCGGGCTGAACGATTCCGGCGGGGCGCGGATTCAGGAGGGCGTGGTCTCGCTGGCCGCCTACGCCTACGTCTTCCAGCGCAACGTGATGGCGTCGGGCGTGGTACCGCAGATATCGGCCATCATGGGGCCGTGCGCGGGGGGCGCGGTGTACTCGCCCGCCATGACCGATTTCATCCTGATGGTCAAGGGCACCAGTTACATGCACATCACGGGGCCCGACGTCATCAAGGCGGTTACGCGCGAGGAGGTAACGTCCGAGGAACTGGGCGGCGCGATGGTGCACAACGCCACCAGCGGGGTGGCCCACTTCGCCGCCGAGAACGAACAGCACTGCATGGAACTCATCCGCAGTCTCCTCAGTTACATCCCGCAGAACAACATGGAAGACCCCCCGTTCGTGCCGACGGACGACCCGCCCGACCGCATGGACGCCGAACTGGATTCCATCGTGCCCGATTCGGCCACCAAGCCCTACGACATGAAGGCGATCATCCGCCACGTGGTGGACAACAGCGAGTTTCTGGAGGTGCAGGAGCACTGGGCCAAGAACATCATCGTGGGGTTCGCGCGGCTGGGCGGGCGGTCGGTGGGCATCGTGGCGCAGCAGCCCTCGGTGCTGGCGGGCGTGCTGGACATCAACTCGTCCATCAAGGGGGCGCGGTTCGTCCGCTTTTGCGATTGTTTCAACATCCCCATCATCACGTTTGTGGATGTGCCTGGGTTCCTGCCTGGCGTGGCCCAGGAGCACGGCGGCATCATCCGCAACGGGGCCAAGTTGTTGTACGCCTACTGCGAGGCCACGGTGCCCAAGTTGACTGTCATCACGCGCAAGGCCTACGGCGGGGCCTACGACGTGATGAGTTCCAAGCACATCCGCGGCGACCTGAACTACGCATGGCCCAGCGCCGAGATCGCGGTGATGGGGCCCGACGGCGCGGTGAATATCATCTTCCGCAAGGAGATTGAGGAGTCGGACGATCCAGAGGCGACGCGAGAGCGCCTGGTCAGGGAGTATCGGGAGCAATTTGCCAACCCCTACGTGGCAGCGGCGCGCGGCTACATTGACGACGTGATAGAGCCGCACGAGACCCGCCCGCGGCTGATAGAGGGGCTGGAGATGCTGCAAAACAAGCGGGATTCCAATCCGCCGAAGAAGCACGGGAACATCCCGCTGTAGCGGTGCAGAGCAAGGAGGCAACATGCCGCAGCGGAAGACGAGCATAGCGGAGGCGGCCGCGGCGCTGGCGCAGCCATTCACCCACGCGGTGTTGGGCCAGGTGGACGACTACTGCGCCTACTTGAGCCGCTTTGAGGGCGCCTATCGGTTTCACGAGCACGCCAAAGACGAGTTGTACCTGGTGATTGAGGGCGAGATTTGGATTGACTACGCCGACGGGCCGAGCGTACCGGTGCGCCAGGGCGAGGCCATCGTGGTCAAGGCGGGCGAGCGCCACCGTTCGCGCGCCGACAGGTCGGCGTTGGTGGTGATGTTCAAGGCCGCCCAACTGTTCGCGGAATAGGGAGACGACATGGAGAGCAAACCCCTTCGCATCACCGACACGATTCTGCGCGACGCGCACCAGTCGCTGCTGGCGACGCGGCTGCGCACGGAAGACATGCTGCCCATAGCGGCGAAATTGGAGCGGGTGGGCTACCACTCGGTGGAGATGTGGGGAGGCGCCACCTTTGACTCGGCGATGCGCTTCCTGGACGAAGACCCGTGGGAGCGGATTCGCACGCTGCGCAAGGCCATGCCCAACACGCCGTTCCAGATGCTCCTGCGCGGCCAAAACGTGGTGGGCTATCGCCACTACCCCGACGACATCGTGGAGAAGTTCATCATCCTGGCGCGGAAGAACGGCATAGACATCTTCCGCATCTTTGACGCCCTGAACGACGTGCGCAACATGCGCTGGGCGATGGAGGTCGCCAAGCGCGTGGGCGGGCACGTCCAGGCGGCCATCTGCTACACCATCAGCCCGGTGCACACGATAGACGGGTACGTGGAGATGGCGAAGCAACTGGCCGACATGGGGGCCGACTCCATCTGCATCAAGGACATGGCGGGACTCATCTCGCCCTACGCCGCGTATGAACTGGTTCGGCGGCTGAAGGCGGAGATTCCCCTGCCGGTGCAGTTGCACACGCACTATACGAGCGGGATGGCCACCGGCGCGGTCATCAAGGCGGCGGAGGCGGGCGTGGATGTCGTGGACACGGCCATCTCGTCGCTGGCGCTGGTTACGTCGCAGCCGCCCACGGAGACGATCGTGAGCATCATGAAAGAGACGCCTCGCGACACGGGCCTGGATTTGGGCCTGCTGGCCGAGATCGCCCAGGACGTGGCGCAAATCCGCAAGAAGTACGCCAAGTTTGAGAGCGGCCTCGTGGGCGTGGACGTGGACGTGCTGCGCTTTCAGATTCCGGGCGGGATGCTGTCCAACCTGGTGGCGCAGTTGCGGGAGCAGGGCGCGGAGCACCGCTACCGCGAGGTGCTGGACGAGGTGCCGCGTGTGCGCAAGGAACTGGGCTACCCGCCGCTGGTTACGCCGTCCAGCCAGATCGTGGGCACCCAGGCGACGCTGAACGTGATCCTGGGGCAGCGGTACAAGGTGATTCCGCAGGAGGTGAAGAACTACGTGCGCGGGCTGTACGGAAGGCCCCCCGCGCCGATAGACCCGGAGGTGAAGCGGCTGGCCATCGGCGACGAGGAGCCGATAGACTGCCGCCCCGCCGACCTGATTCCCCCCGGCTACGAGCAAGCGAAGGCGGAGATCGGCGACCTGGCCGAGAGCGAGGAGGACATCATTTCGTATGCCCTGTTCCCGCAGGTGGCCAAGCCGTTCCTGGAGCGGCGGCGGGCGGGCGCCGGGGGCAAGGCGCAGATGGTCGCGGCGATTGCGGCGGCTCTGGCGCAGGAGGAGGCCGCGAAGACGGCGCGGCCCGTGGTCGCGGCGCAGCCGGCGATGACCGTCTCGCCGTGGAAGATCGCCGGGCGGCAGGCGGTGATGGGTGGCGGCGGGTGGAGGGGGCTGTAGAATACGCTCTCGCAAGGAGGCCCGAGGACGTTCGTATGGTTCTGTATCGCGTTTACGTGGATGAAGTGGGGAACCATGATTTGAGCCATGTGGACGATCCTCGCTACCGGTTTCTTTCGCTCACCGGTGTGATCCTTGAGACGGGTCACTATGCCAAGGTTGTGCAAAGAGAGATGGAGGACATCAAGCGGGAGTTTTTCTTGCAGGATCCTGATGAGCCGATTATCTTTCATCGGAAAGAACTCGTGAACAAGCGCCCGCCGTTCCAGGCTTTGCGCGATCCGCAGAAGGAGCGCGCGTTCAATGCGTCGCTCTTGTCGGCGCTGGCGCGTTGGGAGTATCGCGTCGTAACTGTGGTTCTGGACAAGAAAGCCCATCGCGACAGGTACAGGGGTTGGCAGTATCACCCGTATCACTATGGCTTGGCCGCATTGCTGGAGCAATTCATTCTGTTTCTTGGGGATGCGGGTGGCCGAGGCGACGTGCTGGTGGAGAGCCGCGGTGGCGAAGAGGACAGCAAACTCAAAGATTCTTACCGGCGACTTTACGAGCGCGGCACGGACTTCGTCGCGCCTGATCTGTGGCAGGCACGGCTGACCACCCGCGAACTAAAGGTGAGACCCCGCCGGGACAATATCGCGGGCCTGCAACTTGCGGACCTCATCGCGCATGCGTCGCAGCGAGAGATATTGCTGCATCACAGGCTCATAGAGGACAAACGCGAAACGTTCGGCGCCAGAATCTGCGAAATCCTTCGGGATAGCAAATACTTGCGGAGCGGCGCAGGTGAGATGGATGGCTATGGGAGAAAACTGTTGCCGTAAAGAAGAAACGCCCTTGCGGGCGTTCTCCCGATGGCCAATGGCCATCCACCTCCACTACTGGATTACTTCCAGTATATCACACTTTTGATAGATTGTCAAGGACGACACAGTTTGTCCAAACATGGAGGGTTCTGAGTGGCCTGGAAAACAACGCTCATTGTGGACGGGACGACCTACGAGGTGGAAGTCAGCGGCGACACGGTAACCGTGGACGGGCGGCCGTTCTCGGTGGCAGTGAAGGGGCGCGAGGTCAGCGTGAACGGCACAACCTACACGGTGGAGTTCGCAGGCGACCAGGTGCTGGTCAACGGCATCCCGCACGCCTTCCGCCGGGCCGAAGCGGCCAAGCCGACAGCCACCGCCAGCAAGCCGGGGAAGCCCAGCGTGGCGGTGGCCGAGGACGCGAACGCCGTCAGGGCCATCATGCCGGGCAAGGTGTTGCGCGTGCTGGTGAAGCCGGGCGACGCCGTGGCCGATGGGAGCGTGGTGCTCATCCTGGAGGCCATGAAGATGGAAAACGAACTCCGCGCCCACAAGGCCGGCACGGTCAAAGCGGTGCACGTCCAGCCCGGCCAGGACGTGGAGATGGGCCAGGTGTTGGTGGAGATGGAGTGAGGGAGCGGTCAGCCATCAGCAGTCAGCCACCTGCCGATCGCTCACCGCTGATCGCTGATTGCTGACCGCTGACCGCCCATAATTGATGCCGACAATTGGAGGACGTGCGCATGACCCGAATCACCGAGAGCAAGCGCCGATGGGAACGCGAGACGGTGGAGCCGCTGACCCGAAAGTTCCCGGAGCGGCGGGGCGAGTTCGCGACGGTCTCCGGCATCCCCGTGGACCGGCTGTACACGCCCGAGGACGTGCCGGTGGACTACGAGCAGGACCTGGGATTCCCCGGCGAGTACCCCTTCACGCGCGGCGTCCAGCCCACGATGTACCGCGGGCGATTGTGGACCATGCGCCAGTACGCGGGGTTCGCCACCGCCGAGGAGTCCAACCGCCGCTACCGCTACCTGCTGGAGCAGGGGCAGACCGGGCTTTCGGTGGCCTTTGACCTGCCCACGCAGATCGGCTACGACTCGGATCACCCCATGGCAGAGGGCGAGGTGGGGCGCGTGGGCGTGGCCATCAGTTCCCTGCGCGACATGGAAATCCTATTTGACGGCATCCCGCTGGACAAGGTGAGCACGTCCATGACCATCAACGCGCCGGCGACGGTGCTGCTGGCCATGTACGTGGCGGTGGCCGAGAAGCAGGGCGTGCCATCGGAGAAACTGCGCGGCACGGTGCAGAACGACATCCTGAAGGAGTATGTGGCGCGGGGGACGTACATCTTCCCGCCGCAGCCTTCCATGCGCCTGGTAACCGACCTGTTTCGCTTCTGCAAGGAGCGCGTGCCCCAGTGGAACACGATTTCCGTGAGCGGCTACCACATGCGCGAGGCGGGAGCCACGGCTGTGCAGGAAGTGGCCTTCACGCTGTGCGACGCGATGGCCTACGTGCGGGCGGCGCTGGACGCGGGCATGGACGTGGACGAGTTTGCCGGGCAGATGGCCTTCTTCTTCGCGTGCCACAACAACCTGCTGGAGGAGGTGGCCAAGTTCCGCGCCGCGCGTCGCATGTGGGCCAAGATCATGCGCGAACGGTTCGGCGCCAAAGACCCCCGCTCGTGCATGTTGCGGTTCCACACGCAAACGTCGGGCGTAACCCTGACGGCGCAACAGCCCAACAACAACATCGTGCGGGTCGCGCTTCAGGCGTTGGCGGCCGTGCTGGGCGGGACGCAGTCGCTGCACACCAACTCGCGGGATGAGGCGCTGGCGCTGCCCACGGAGGAGTCGGTAACCATCGCCCTGCGCACCCAGCAGATCATCGCCTACGAGAGCGGCGTGGCCGATACCATTGACCCGCTGGCGGGGAGTTACTACGTGGAGCATCTGACCAACGAGGTGGAGCGGCGGGCGTGGGAATTGATAGAGCGCGTGGAGAAGATGGGCGGCGTCCTGAAGGCGATTGAGAGCGGCTACATCCAGCGGGAATTGCACGAGAGCGCCTACCGCTACCAGAAGGCGGTGGACTCGCGCGAGCAGATCGTGGTGGGCGTGAACGAGTTCGTAACCGACACGCCGGTAACGTTTGAGACGCTGAAGATGGACCCGCAGGTGCGCGACCGGCAGGTGGCGCGCTTACGGCAGGTGCGGGCCGAGCGCGACAACGAGCGTGTGCAGGCGCTGCTGGCGCAACTGCGCCGCGAGGCCGAGGGCGACACGCCGCTCATGCCCACGATCCTGGACTGCGTGCGGGCCTACGCCACGCTGGGGGAAATCTGCGGCGTGCTGCGGGAGGTGTTCGGGGAGTACCAGCCTGCGACGATGTGGTGATAGCGATCAGCAATCGGCAATCAGCGATCAGCGGTCAGGAAGAGAAGGAACAAGCGCCATCGCTGATGGCTGAATGCTGACCGCTGAATGCTGACCAAGGAGGAAACGATGAACAAAATCGCGCATGTGGGGGTTGCGGTGAAGGACTTGGACGCGGCGCTGGCGCTGTTCCGCGACACGCTGGGCCTGCGCGTGGAGTACCGCCGCGTCGTGCCCGACCAGGGCGTGGAAATCGTGGGCCTGCGCGTGGGCGAAAGCGAGATTGAACTCCTGCGGCCCACGTCCGACGCGAGCACTGTCGCCCGTTTCCTGGAGAAGCGCGGCGAGGGCATCCACCACATCTGCTTTGAGGTGGACGATGTGGAGGCGACCCTGCGCACCCTGGAGGCGCACGGCTACGAGTTGATTGACAAGACGCCGCGCGTCGGCTCCGACGGGCGCAAACTCGCCTTCGTCCACCCCAAGGGGACGCACGGGGTGCTGATTGAATTCTACGAAAAGAAGCCATTGGCCGATAGCCAGTAGCCGATGGCCATTAGCCAATAGCCAATAGCCGTTAGCCATTAGCCGTTAGCGTCTGGCTGTCGGCTTTCCTCTTTTGGCTAAAGGCTAATGGCTATAGGCTCATGAGGAGGCGCCATGCCACTACAACGTGGGCTTGTGCAGGTTTATACCGGCGACGGGAAGGGGAAGACGACCGCGGCCCTGGGATTGGCGCTGCGGGCGGCGGGCCACGGCTTTCGCGTGCTCATCATCCAGTTCATGAAGGGCTGGCCCAACTACGGGGAACTCAAGAGCGTGAAGTATCTCCCAGGCGTGGAGTTGCGCCAGTTCGGGCGGGCCGAGTTCGTGGACAGGAACAACCCCGACCCCGCCGACATCCGCATGGCCCACGATGCCCTGCAGGCCGCTGCCCAGGCGATGGAACGCGGCGAGTGCGACATCCTGGTCCTGGACGAGGTCAACGTGGCCCTGGACTTCGGGCTGATCGCCTTGGACGAGGTCCTGCGCCTGCTGGATGCCAAGCCGCCGACGATGGAGTTGGTGCTGACGGGCCGCAACGCCCACCCCGAAATCGTGCGCCGCGCCGATTTGGTAACCGAGATGCTGGACATCAAGCACCCGTATGCCGAGGGGGTGCAGGCGCGGCGGGGGATAGAGTACTAGCGGGCAGCGGTCAGCAGTCAGCGATCAGCGGTCAGCAATCAGTGAGCAGCGAGCAGCGGTTAGCAGGTGGGAAGGAAGTAGCGATGCGGGATTTCAGGACGCTGAAGGTCTGGCACAAGGCACACCAACTCGTGCTGGACGTCTATCGGGCCACGACCGATTTCCCGCGGTCCGAGGTCTATGGCCTAACAGGGCAGTTGCGGCGCGCCAGTGCGTCCATTCCCGCCAACATTGCCGAGGGGTGTGGCAGGGCCAGCGATGCGGAGTTGGCTCGTTTTCTCCAAGTGGCGATGCGTTCTGCCAGCGAGACCGAATACCACTTGCTCCTTGCGCGCGACTTGGGGTTTCTGACCGATACGGATCACGAGCGGCTTGCTTCAAGCGTAGTTGAGATCAAGCGCATGTTGACATCGTTCTTACAAACGCTCAGAGAGGATCAAGGGGAGGAGAGATGATCCCTGTCAGCCTTTGCTGACCGCTGACCGCTGATTGCTGATGGCTTTGTTGGGAGGTAACACCATGTTTGACAAAAAGCACCTGGACGCGATTGAGTCCGACCGCAAGCGTTGGGAGGAGACAACCCTCAAGGATTCGCTGCGCCGCCTGCCTGAGTGCCGCGAGAAGTTCATCACCGTCTCGGGCGAGCCCGTGCAGCGCCTGTACACGCCCGCCGACATCGCCGACGTGGACTTCAACCGCGACATCGGCTGGCCAGGCGAGTTCCCGTTCACGCGCGGCGTCCACCCCACCATGTACCGCAGCCGCCCGTGGACCATGCGCATGTTCGCGGGGTTCGGCACCGCCGAGGAGACCAACGCGCGGTTCAAGTACCTGCTGAAGCACGGCGAGACGGGGCTTTCCGTGGCGTTTGACATGCCCACGCTCTACGGCTACGACACCGACGCGCCCGAAGCCGCTGGCGAGTTCGGCAAGTGCGGCGTGGCCGTCTCGTCGCTGGCCGACATGGAAATCCTGTTTGACGGCATCCCCATGGGCGAGATCACCACGTCCATGACCATCAACGCGCCCGCCGCCGTCATCTGGGCCATGTACCTGGTGGCCGCCGAAAAGCAGGGCTGGAAGATGGAGCAACTGGGCGGCACCATCCAGAACGACATCCTGAAGGAGTACATCGCCCAGAAGGAATTCCTGTTCCCGCCCAAACCGTCCATGCGGCTCATCGTGGACACGATAGAGTTCGGCAGCAAGCACGTGCCCAAGTGGAACACCATCTCCATCAGCGGCTATCACATCCGCGAGGCGGGGGCCACGGCGGCGCAGGAATTGGCCTTTACCCTGGCCGACGGCATGACCTACGTGGAGTGGGCGATGCAGCGCGGGCTGGACGTGGACGAGTTCGCGCCGCGCCTGTCGTTCTTCTTCAACGCGCACATGGACTTCTTTGAGGAGATCGCCAAGTACCGCGCGGCGCGGCGCATCTGGGCCAAGGCCATGCGCGACAAGTTCGGCGCCAAGAACCCCCGCTCGTGGTGGCTGCGGTTCCATACGCAGACCGCCGGCTGCAGCCTGACGGCCCAGCAGCCCGAGAACAACATCGTCCGCACGGCGCTGGAGGCCCTGTCGGCGGTGCTGGGCGGGACGCAGTCGCTGCACACCAACTCCATGGACGAGGCGCTGGCCCTGCCGTCGGAGAAGGCCGTTACCATCGCCCTGCGCACGCAGCAGATCATCGCCCACGAGTCGGGGGTAGTCAACACGGTGGATCCGCTGGCGGGCAGTTTCTTCGTGGAGGCGCTGACCAACCGCATGGAGCAGGAGGCCAATCGCTACTTCCGCGAGATTGAGGCGCTCGGCGGCGTGTTGCCCGCCATAGAGAAGGGCTACTTCCAGCGGCAGATCGCCGAGTCGGCCTACCGCTACCAGCGCGAGATTGACACCAAGGCGCGCGTCGTCGTGGGCGTCAACGAGTACGTGGCCGAGGAGCCGCTGGAGATTCCCCTGCTGGAGATGGACAGGGAGGGCGAGCGGCGGCAGATCGCACGCCTGCAGCGGGTGCGAGCCGAGCGCAACAACGAGGCGGTGAGCCAGAAACTGGCCGCGCTGGAGGAGGCGGCGAGGGGCACGCAGAACCTGATGCCGTTCATCATAGACGCCGTGCGCGAATACGCCACCCTGGGCGAAATCTGCGACGTGTTCCGCAAGGTGTTTGGGGAGTATCGGGAGCCAGTGTATTTCTAGCCGTCAGCCATCAGCCGTCAGCCGTCAGTCGTCGGGGGCAGGGGCAGCGGTCAACCCTTGCCGACGCATCCCGCCCCAGTCTGCCGCTCGCTGACCCCCTGACCGCTAATTGCTGATTGCTGATTGCCGACCGCTGACCGCTGATTGCTGATTGCCGACCGCTGACTGCTGAACGCTACGTGGAGGGTGCAATGCCAGAAGAGAAAATCCGTATCCTGATTGCCAAGCCGGGCCTGGACGGGCACGACCGAGGCGCGAAGGTCATCGCGCGCGCCCTGCGCGACGCCGGCATGGAGGTCATCTACACCGGCCTGCGCCAGACGCCCGAGATGATCGTGGAGGCGGCGCTGCAGGAGGACGTGGACGCCATCGGCCTGTCCATCCTGTCGGGCGCGCACATGACCCTGTTCCCCCGCGTCATCCAGTTGCTCAAGGAGAAGGGGCTGGAGGATGTCCTGGTCTTCGGCGGGGGCATCATCCCCGACCAGGACGTGCCGGAACTGAAGCGGCTGGGCGTGCGGGGCATCTTCGGGCCGGGCACGTCCACCGATACCATCGTGGAGTTCGTGCGCGAGGAGATTCGGCGGCACCGAGCCGGGGAGCCTCGCCAGTGAGCCGGTCTTCGCCAGAGCAACTGGCTGCGGGGGTTTTGGCGGGCGACGCGCGCGCATTGGCCCGTCTCATCTCCCTGGTGGAGGACGAGCACCCGTCGGCCCGCGCGGCGCTATCTGCGTTGTATGCCCGCACAGGCCGCGCGCATCTGGTGGGCATCACCGGCGCGCCGGGCACCGGCAAGAGCACGCTGGTCAACGAGATGGCGAAGGTGTACCGCCGCCGCGGGCTGACGGTGGGCATCGTGGCCGTGGACCCCACCAGCCCGTTCAGCGGCGGCGCGATCCTGGGCGACCGCGTCCGCATGCGCGAACTGGCGGGCGACCCGGGCATCTTCATCCGCAGCATGGCCACGCGGGGCAGCCTGGGCGGCCTGGCGCGGGCCACGTCCGATGTGGTGAAGGTGCTGGACGCGGCCGGCTACGATCGCGTGCTGATTGAGACGGTGGGCGCGGGCCAGGCCGAGGTGGACATCGCCAAGACCGCCCACACCACCATCGTCGTGGAGGCCCCGGGCTTCGGCGACGACATCCAGGCCATCAAGGCCGGCATTCTGGAAATCGCCGACGTGTTCGCCGTGAACAAGGCCGACCGCGAAGGGGCCGATTCTACCGTAACCGCGCTGGAGATGATGCTGGACCTGAACGGCGGCGAGCCGGGGCGCTGGCGTCCGCCCATCATCAAGACGGTCGCCATCCGCGGCGACGGCGTGCCCGACCTGGTGGATCGCGTGGAGGCCCACTACGGCTACCTGGCGCAGACGGGCCTCCTGGCGCGCAAGGAAGAGGAACGGGTGCGCGATGAACTGGTGGCGCTCGTCCAGCATGAGTTGACCGAGGCGCTGCTGGCGTCCCTGCGTCCGGGCGAACTGGACGAATGGGTGCGGCGGGTGGCCCGTCGCGAGGCCGACCCCTACACTGCTGCCCGGGACTTGGTTCACCGCGGAGGTCGCTGAGACCGCGGAGGTTTCAGGGAGGCCACTTCTGGCGGTGTCCGTGATTTCTCGGTGTTCTCGGCGCCCTCTTGGGTGAATTCATTTTCCCGCGGCGGTCTGAGACGCGAAGGGCGCGAAAGGGTCGTCGGTTCGCGTCTTTCGCGGCCTTTCGCGGGTTTTGTGTTCCGGGTACTTGCCGCCGCATGCTGTGGGTCTTTGACAATGCGTCCATCTCCATCGTGCAGCCGGAGGGAGCGAGGCCGCGTATTGTGCGGCTGAACGATGTGGGGCATGTGAGGGAGAACGTGTGACAGATTTGCGCGATCCCGGTAGTATCCATCGTCGGTCTATCCGTCTCAAGGGCTATGACTATGCCCAGCCAGGCGCGTACTTCGTTACGATCTGCACCCAGGACCGCCTATGCCTCTTTGGCGACGTCAGAGAGGGCACAATGCACCTCAATGCGGCAGGCTCCATGGTCGCGCGTTGGTGGGCCGAATTGGCAAGAAAATTCCCGATGGTCCGACCGGACGAATACGTGGTGATGCCCAATCATTTCCACGGCATCGTCATAATCGTAGGGGCAGACCCGTGTGTCTGCCCCGCCGGTGCGCAGGGCGCACACGCCGGTGCGCCCCTACCGGAAATCATCCAATGGTTCAAAACCATGACGACCAATGAATATATCCGCGGGGTGAAGGAATTCGGCTGGCCTCGTTTTCCGAACCGTTTGTGGCAGCGCAACTACTACGAACACATCATCCGCGACGAAGGCGAACTGAGCCGCGTTCGCAGGTACATTGCAGAGAACCCCCTGAAATGGGCACTTGATCGCGAAAACCCCGCGTGTAGCGGAAAGGGCCTGTGATGTCCCCCATCCTCATCTCCGGCCTCATCAACCTGGAAACCACCCTGCGCGTGGACGGGTTCCCGCTGGAATACGCGCCGGTGCGGTATCCGTTCTTCGGCGTCAACTCCACCGTGTGCGGCGTGGGCTACAACATCGCCAAGGCGCTCGCGACGCTGGGCGACGCCGTGCGGCTGATGTCCATCATCGGCGAGGACGCCGCCGGGTCGCTGGCGCGGCACGCGCTGGCCGCCGATGGCATCTCGGATGAGTTTGTCATCGCGGGCGCGCCCCACACCGCCCAGTCGGTCATCCTCTACGACCCCGACGGGCGGCGGCAGATTCACGTGGACCTCAAGGACATCCAGGAGCGCGCCTACCCCGAAGCCCTGTTTGACCGCGCCGCGCAGGGGTGCGACGTGGCCGTGCTGTGCAACATCAACTTTTCCCGTCCCTTCCTCCGCAAGGCGCGGGCAATGGGCATGACCGTCGCAACGGACGTCCACGCCATCGCCGACCTGGACGACCCCTACAATCGCGACTTCATGGCCGCGGCGGACATCCTGTTCATGAGCGACGAGCGGCTGCCGTGCGGGCCGGAGGAGTGGGCGCGGCAGGTGATGAGCCGCTACGGGCCGCGGGTCGTCGTCATCGGGCTGGGGGCGCAGGGCGCGCTGCTGGCCATCCGCGGCGGCGCGATGGAGCGCATCCCCGCCGTCCGCACCCGGCCTGTGGTCAACACCATCGGCGCGGGCGACGCGCTGTTCGCGTGCTTTCTGCACTTCTACTCAAGTGCGACGCACCTCCGAGGTGCGTCGCACGTAGAGGCCCTCCGCAAGGCCGTGGTCTTCGCATCATACAAGGCCGTGGTCTTTGCATCATACAAGATCGGCGCCGCGGGCGCAGCCGAGGGGTTCTTGACCGAGGCTGAACTGGAGCGCCAATGCGCCGGGAACCACTCCGTTCACCACCGAGGCCGCGGAGACCGCAGAGAGTGATAGAAACTTGTCCCCTCCACGTCCCTCGGCGGTGAGATGCGGCGCAAGTTGCCAATTTGCCCCGCGGTGGTAGAATGGATGGCGCATTTCAATCTCGTCCTAGAGGAATGAGGAAAGGTGGATATGGTCCAGATTCTGCTGTTCTTGCTCTTGGGGCTCGTCGCCGGCGTGCTGAGCGGGCTGGTGGGAATCGGCGGCGGCACCATCATCATCCCCACCCTGGTCTTCCTGTTCGGGTTCACGCAACACAAGGCCCAGGGCACCACGCTCGCCCTCATGGTCCCGCCCATCGGCATCCTGGCCGCGTGGACGTACTACAAGCAGGGGTTTGTGGACCTGAAGGCGGCCGTGTTCATCGTGCTGGGATTTTTCCTCGGCGGGCTTCTGGGCGCGCGCGTGGCCGTGGGCATCCCCGAAGCCGTGCTGCGAAAGGTGTTCGGGGTTTACCTCCTCGTCGTCGCCCTGCAGATGTTTTTCGGCAAGAAGTAGAGACCCTTCGCGCGAAAGAGAGGAAACGCTATGAAAATGAGACCCATCGGCTCCAATGTGTACCTGTTAGGGGCGGTGGACTGGGACAGGCGGCTGTTTGACTCGCTGATTCCGCTCCCCGACGGCACAAGTTACAACGCCTACCTGGTGCGGGGCAGCGAGAAGACGGCGCTGCTGGACTCCGTGGACCCCGCCATGACCGAGGTCCTGATGGCGCAACTGGCCGACGTGCCCAAGGTGGACTACGTCGTGGCCCACCATGCCGAGCAGGATCATTCGGGTTCCATCCCCGCCGTGCTGGCGAAATACCCCGATGCGCGGGTCATCGCCACGCCCAAGGGCAAGGACATGCTGATGGATTTGCTCTTCATTCCCGACGAGCGGTTCATCACCGTGGGCGACGGCGAGACGCTTTCGCTGGGCGACAAGACGCTGCAATTCGTCCACGCGCCCTGGGTGCACTGGCCCGAGACGATGGTTACGTACCTGCCCGAGGATCGGATTCTGTTCTCGTGCGACTTCTTCGGCTCGCACATCGCCACCAGCGACGTGTACGCAACCGACGCGGGGCGCGTGCGCGAGGCGGCCAAGCGGTATTTCGCCGAGATCATGATGCCGTTCCGCGCCATCATCGCGAAGAACCTGGAGAAAGTGAGGGCGCTGGATGTCGGCATCATCGCGCCCAGCCACGGCCCCCTCTACGACAGGCCTGGGTTCATCCTGGAGGCCTATGCCGATTGGGTGTCGGGCGAGCCGAAGAACGTCGCCGTGGTGGCCTATGTGTCCATGCACGGCAGCACGCAGCGGATGGTGGACGTATTGGTGAGCGCGCTGGTGGGGCGGGGCGTGCGCGTGGAGCAGTTCAGCCTGCCGGTTACCGACATCGGCAAACTGGCAATGTCGCTGGTGGATGCGGCGACGCTCGTGGTGGGCACGCCGACGGTGCTGGTGGGGCCGCATCCCGCTGCGGTGTACGCGGCGTACCTGGCGAACGCCATCCGCGCCAAGGCGAAGTTCGCCACGGTCATCGGCTCGTATGGCTGGGGCACGAAGGCGGTGGAGACCATCGCGGGGATGATCCCCAACCTGAAGGCCGAAATCCTGCCGCCGGTATACTGCAAGGGCCACCCGCGCGAATCGGATTTTGCGGCGTTGCGCGCGCTGGCCGACACCATCGCGGCCAAGCACAGAGAACTCGGCCTCATGGAGCCCGCATAGAGCGAGCACGCCATCCGTCGCGTTGCTATCTGCGCGTTCCGCAGGGGCGACGGCGTTTGTGCTCCGATGGTCCGCTCCGATCGCGGAGCGACGCGGAACCCGACCGACATTCCGCCACAGGGCAAGGAGCGGAAACCCTCTGACCTCGGTGTGGAATAGTTTTCTCACACAAAGGCACAGAGAAAACCCTTTGTGCCTTTGTGTCTCTGTGTGGGATATTCTTCTCACACAAAGGCACAAAGACACAAAGGGATAAAGGCACAGAATCTCTGTGCCTTTGTGTCTCTGTGTGGGATAGTTTTTCACACAAAGGCACAAAGACACAAAGGGATAAAGGCACAGAATCTCTGTGCCTTTGTGTCTCCGTGTGAGATATTCTTCTCACACAGAGGCACAAAGACACGAAGAAAACCCTTTGTGCCTTTGTGTCTCCGTGTGAGATATTCTTCTCACACAAAGGCACAAAGACACGAAGAAAACCCTTTGCGCCTTTGTGTCTCCGTGTGAAATAGTTTTCTCACAAAGGCACAAAGACACAAAGGGATAAAGGCACAGAATCTCTGTGCCTTTGTGTCTCCGTGTGAGATATTCCCCTCACGGCGCGAAGCGGCTGATGCCCGCATCCGTCGCGAACCACACCGCCCCGCGCCCGTCGGGCAGGATGGCCCTGACGCGAGCCGACGCCAGGCCCGAGTTCTCGGGCGTGTACACCTGCCAGTTGTGGCCGTCGTAGGCCGCCACGCCCCCCTCCACGGCAATCCAGACGCGGCCGCTGGCGGCATCCACCGCCCACAGGCGGTTCGGGTTGTTCAGCGTGCGCAGGATGCGCGCGTAGTCGTAGCCCACGGCTTCGGGCAGGTGGCGGTAGTTGAACCACCCCTCCGCGACGAACCGACGCACGGCCCTGCGCGCGCCGAACCAACGTGCGCCGCCGTCGTCCAGCGCCAGGCCCCAAATCTCCTGCTCGGTGGGCGGCATCGCCGAATCGGTGAAGGTCTGCCAGGACTTGCCGTCGTATCGGGAGACGCCGCGGTTGGTGGCGCACCACAACACGCCCTCGCCGTCCACCGCGACATCCCGCACCCAGCCCCCCGCCGGGCCGTTTGCGCCGGGCGCGTAGGACGCCCAACTGTCCTTCCGGCGCACGCTCAGCCCGTCCTCGGTTCCAACCCAGAGCGCCCCCGCCGCATCCCACGCCAGCGAGAGCGCGCGCCCCGTGGCCAGCCCGCCTTCGCCGCTCTTGAACCGGGTCCAGCGCTGGCCGTCGTACAGGGCCACGCCGTCGTCCGCCGCAAACCAGATTTTACCCCCGGGGTCGGCGAGGATAGCGTTGACGTTGGCGGGGGCCTGCTCGCGGCCGGGGAACGTGGTCCAGCGCCCGGCGTCGTATCGGGCTGCGGCGCTGCCGGTGAACCCGGCCCAGAGCGCGCCGTCCGGCCCGATGGCCAGTGCGCGCACGCGGTTGGAAGGCGGCGCGACGCCGGTGGTGGAGCGTCGTGTCCACATTTGCCCGTCAAAGTTGGCCAGGCCGCCGTCCAAAATCGCCCAGATTTTGCCGCCCGCCGCCAGGATGGGCCAGCGCTTGCTGCGGACCGTCGGCTGTTTCCTCAGGGCCGCATATTGCGCCGCCGCTTCGCGCACCGTCCCAACGCGGCTCCACGCGCCCTCGTACCGATAGATTCCCAGCGGCGACGCGGCCCACAGCGCCCCGTCCGCCGTCTGGGCCAGCGCCATCGCCGCGCCCGGCGCGCCGCTGTCCGGCGGGTACGCAGTCCACACGCCGTTCTGGAAGCGCGCCAGGCCGGTGTCCGTTGCGGCCAGGACGGCGCCATCGGTGAGGACCAGCAGGGCGTTGACCATGCCCGGCGGCAGGCCCGAGTTCTGGGCCGTGTAGGTGATGACGCCGCCATCGGAAAGGACGGTTACGCCCAGGCGGGACGCCACCCATCGTCGCCCTTCCGCATCCAGCGCCACCTCGCTGATCGGTTGGCCCAGGCGAAACGCCTCTTGGAAGTCAGACGCCTCTTCGCCATCTGGGCGCGACACGTACAGCACGCCATCCTGGCCGCCAGCCCAGATTCTGCCATCGGGGGCCACGGCCACCGCACGGATGTCGCGTCGCGTCAATCCGCTTTGCGTGCTCCAACCCGCGCCCCCATAGCGGCTCAACCCGGCGGCCGTCGCCGCCCAGATGCCTCCGTCGGCCCCCAGGTCCAGGGCATACACGTTGTCGGAGCGCAGCCCATCCTGCGGCGCAAGAAATTGGCGGAAGGTCTCGTCGGCGGCATTCCAGCGGACCACGCCGCCCGTCGTCGCCACCCACACGTAGCGGCCGTCGGACAGGAACGCGCGCGCCTCGTCGCCGCTGGCGTAGGTCGTCCATGCCGCAAGGGTCGTCGTCGGCGAGGTTGTGGGCAGGGGGAGCGCCGTCGGTTCGGGCGTCGGCTCCGTCGTGGCGTCCTGGATGGCATAGACGGTGGCCTGCTGCGAACTGCACGCGAAGACCCGTTGGCGCGCGGCGTCGGCTACCAAGAGGTGAGACGGCCCGCCCGCAGCCACCTGCGACAGGACATCGCCCGTCGCGCCATCCACAACGGCCACCGTGCCATCCAGCAGCGCCGCATACACGCGGCCGCGCGGCTCGTCCAGGGCAAGCGTAGCCACCCCAGCCCCGAGCGACACCGTGTCGGACACGCGGCTTCGGCTATCCAGCAGGAGCAATCGGCGATCGCCGTAGACGCCCACGAAGGTCTTGCCCGAGGTTCTGTCGCCCACGACGGTGAAGGGCGCGTACTCGTTGGGGATGTCCTCGGGGATGGGGATTTCGGCATAGAGGCGCGCCTGCTGTGCCGACAAATCCACCAGCACAACCCGCCCGCCGTGCGCAAGCACCGCCACTCCCCGCGTCCCATCGGCGTGGGCGGCTACGCGCTCATCTGCGCGGATGGGCAGCGCGATTTGCAGCCGCGATTCCTCCAGCGAGCGGCCGTCCAGCAGCGACAGGGTGAGCGTGCCCGGCGTGGCCAGCGACTGCCAGACCGTGAGCAGTAGCCCGGCGGTCTCGTCCACATCCACGGCGACCAGCCTGCCGCCGCTCACGACTTTCAGCAGGCGGTGGCCGGCGCCCTCCAGGACCTGCACCGAGGACTGCGGCCCCGGTAACCCCACGTAAACCTGATTGAGCGCGCTGTCCACCCCCAGCATCGGCGCGCCGGCCCACTCCACCACGCGGCTTGCGGTTCGGCTCCCCGCGGCGGCCACATAGACACCGTCGGCGCAGGAAGCCCACACCTCGCCGGTGGCACGGTCCACCGCCAGCGCCGTGGGGCGAGGGCCGACAGCGATGGCGCGGACCGCCTGCTCTCGCTGCAGGGAGAAAACGTACACCGTCGCCCCGACGGGGTCGGCAAGGTACACCTGACCGTCGGCGGGGTGCACGACGGCCGCCGACGGCACCAGCGCATGCGGAATCAGGTCCTGGGTGCGCGCCGTCAAATCTATCACGGCCACAGCGCCCGAACCCGGCAGGGATACGAACAGGCGGTCCTGCCCCGAATCCAGGGCCATCGCTTCAGGCCGCGACGGCACAGTCCACCGCAAGAACTCGGCTCCGTCGGGAGCCAGCGCCAGCACCAGGTTGGCGCCGGGGATCGCGACGTAGGAGACGCCCGTGGTTGGGTGGATCACGGCGGCGCCCGGCGCGCCCGGAAGGTCAAGCAGCACTACCCGCCCCCGGTCCACCAGCGCGGCCTGGGTGCCCCCGGCCTGTGCCACGATGAGGCGGCGGGCTGAAGCCTGCGCCTGGAGAAAATGCGCGGACGGGAAGATGTCCAGCGCCGTGGGGCTTGCCGGCCGGCGCGTGTCGGCCATGAGCAACCGCGCCTGACGCCAATCGCTGATGTACAGGGCGCTCGTGCTGGAATCCAGCGCCATCTCCACCGGCTCGCCGCCCAGGTCGTACACGCCCAGGATGCCAGAGTCGGGGGCATAGACCGTCATCGCCGCCTGGTACTGGTGCAGGATGAACAGGCGGTGGGTGCGCCCATCCACCGCGAAGGCGGTAGGCGCGGCCTGCAGCGGCACGATGTCCACCCGGCCCGTGCGGGCGTCCAGCACCGACAGAGCGTTGGCGATCTCCTGCCCCTGCGGGCCTTTCGCCCCCGAAAGGTACACCTTGCCGGCGTCGGCATCGGCCTCCATGAGCGGCCGCGAACCCCCCGCACGCACGACCACCATCAGCGCCGTGTCCACGTTGACGGCGGCGACCTCGCCGGACGCCAACGCGGCCACGGCCAGGTTGTACGCCGGCAGGAAAACGGTCCTCCACGGCGGGGCGGCAAGGGACACGGTGCGGGCGATGACCCCCCGCTCGCCGTCCAGGACGTACAGGGCGGCAGGCCCGCTTCCGCCGGCGCCCCCCAGCAGCACCTGTTGCGCGTCGGAATCCAGGCCCAGGATGCGGGTGTCGCGCGGCGTGAGGACGCGGGTTACCCGCAGCGTGCGCGTGTCCACGATGTCCACCTCCCCGGCGCACAGCACGTAGAGGCGGTGGTGCTTGGCGTCCAGCGCCATGTCCGTGGGGTTGGCGCCGATGCCCTGGCGCAGCGGGATGAACCCCGCGAGGATGGGGCCAACCGGCGCCGGCGTGGGGCTTGCCTGGGGCAACGGGGTGCGCGGGGTGCGCAGGGCCGTCTCGGGCGTGGCCGTGCCCACCTCGGCCTGGCACGCGCCGAGAACCAGCGCCGCCGCGACGGCGAGCGCCGCCCACAACAGTCCTGCGCGCAACCTGGCTTGTCGGTGCAAGAGGGCCGACTTCATCCCACGCCTCCGTCGCCATTGTAGCATAGGTTGCCCCGTCGCGGGAAACGACGCGCGGGTATGACAGATCAGGCGCCGCGTGGTATAATCAGCGCGGAACGAAACAAGATGGCGAATCGGGAGGTTCCGATGCAAGAAGACCAGACCTACATCCAGGACATCGCCCAACACGAGGGCCAGGAAGTAACGCTCAAAGGATGGCTCTTCCGCAGCACCGACAAGGGGAAACTCCAATTCCTCATGGTGCGCGACGGGACGGGGTTCATCCAATGCGTCGTATTCCAGAAGGCGGTCTCGCCCGAAACCTTTGAGGCGGCCAGGCGGGTAACGCAGGAGTCCTCGCTCATCGTGCGCGGGAAGGTGCGCAAGGAGCCGCGCGCCCCTGGCGGCTACGAGGTGGACGCAACGGAAGTCCAGATCGTGCAACTGGCCCAGGACTACCCCATCACGCCCAAGGAGCACGGCGTGGACTTCCTGATGGATCGGCGGCACCTGTGGCTCCGGTCGCAGTCGCAGTGGGCCGTCATGCGCGTGCGCGCCACCGTCGTGCGGGCCATCCGCGACTGGCTGGACAGCCACGGCTTCCTGAACCTGGACACGCCGATCCTGACGCCCACTTCCTGCGAGGACACCACCACCCTGTTCGCCACCGACTACTTCGGCGAGCCGGCCTACCTTACCCAGAGCGGGCAACTGTACAACGAGGCCCACATCATGGCGTTCGGCAAGGTGTACTGTTTCGGGCCGACCTTCCGCGCCGAGAAATCCAAGACGCGCCGCCACCTGATGGAGTTCTGGATGGTGGAGCCGGAAATGGCCTACGCCGACCTGGACGACTGCATGAAGGTGGAGGAAGAGTTCGTCTCGTACATCGTCCAGACCACCCTGCGCGAGCGCGCCTACGAGTTGTCGCTCCTGGGGCGCGACACGACGGTGCTCCAGAACGTTACGCCGCCTTTCCCGCGCATCTCCTACGACGACGCCGTGAAACTGCTGAACGAGAAAGGCGTGAGCATTGAGTGGGGCGAGGATTTCGGCGCGCCCCACGAGACCGCCATCGCCGAGAGTTTTGACAAGCCGGTGTTCGTTCACCACTACCCGGCCAAGTGCAAGGCGTTCTACATGGAGGTGGAACCCGACCGACCGGAACTCTCCAAGTCGGTGGACCTTCTCGCTCCCGAGGGGTACGGCGAAATCATCGGGGGCGGCGAGCGCACCGCCAGCCTGGAACTGCTGGAGCAGCGCATCCAGGAGCACAAACTCAAGCGCGAGGCGTACGAGTGGTACCTGGACCTCCGACGCTACGGCTCGGTGCCGCATTCGGGCTTCGGGCTGGGGCTGGAGCGAACCGTGGCGTGGATTTGCGGCCTGTCGCACATCCGCGAGACCATTCCGTTCCCGCGGATGCTCACGCGGCTGTACCCGTAGGCGCGGCGTTTTGCCCCGGCGTTTGGGGGCCCGGGCGGGGACACCGGGCGGGGGGCGTCTGGATCGCGAAGGACACGAAAAGGCGCGAAAGCCACGAAAACACGGGCGGCCGCCCGTCGTTCCCTCTCCCACCGGGAGAGGGTTAGGGTGAGGGGCGCGACGGCCGCGCGGGGCGGCGCGTAGGGGCGACGCACGCGTCGCCCCTACAATTTGTGCTCCGAGACCCTTGGGGTCTTCACGCCAGCCCGGCGCTTCACCGTCGGGCGCAATACCCTTCGCGGAGATTCGTGTTATTCGTGGATGGCGCCAGCCCGCAGGGCTTCGCCCTTTCAGCCCGATGCTTCCGCGTCGGGCGGCCGCCCGTCGTTCCCTCTCCCACCGGGAGCGGGCCAGGGTGAGGGCTGGCGGCGCACGGCTCCAGACCCCCAAGGGTCTCGGAGACCCTTGGGGTCTTCACGCCAGCCCGGTGCTTCAGCGTCGGGCGCAATACCCTTCGCGGAGATTTGTGTTATTCGTGGATGGCGCCAGCCCGCAGGGCTTGGCCCTTTCAGCCCGATGCTTCAGCGTCGGGCGGCCGCCCGTCGTTCCCTCTCCCGCCGGGAGAGGGCCAGGGTGAGGGTGAGGGCCGGCGGCGCACGGCTCCAGACCCCAAGGGTCTCCGAGACCCTTGGGGTCTTCACGCCAGCCCGATGCTTCAGCGTCGGGCGGGCTTGTTTGACGAACTGTCATCTCCTGCGGCCGGTTTTGTCATCGCGAATTCATCTGCGGGCGCTACAATGGGGTGCAAGACCCCCGTGCTACCTGTTTGCGCCAGACCAAAACCCTTCTTCCCAGGGAGCCCGCGGGGCACCAAAAGGGCCGCGCCCGCACATGAGGAGCGGCCCTTTTGCTTGACGCGCCCCCGTGCTGTGCTATACTTCGCCCAGCCTTTGCGCACTCAAACCGAACCGCCCATGCGATGCCAAGTTCACTCTACGGGAGAGAGACGATGACACGCGAGACCAAAGATGCACGTCTGCAATTCCCCGACGGCTTCCTCTGGGGCACTTCCACCGCCTCACACCAGGTGGAGGGGAACAACACCAACAACGACTGGTGGGATTGGGAACAAATCCCCGGCCACATCCACGACGGCTCCAAATCGGGCCTTGCCTGCGACCAGTGGAACCGATTTGAGCAGGACTTTGACCTGGCGAAGGCGCTGAACAACAACGCGCACCGGTTCTCGTTGGAATGGAGCCGCATTGAGCCGGCCGAGGGGCAGTGGAGCGCTGAGGCGATCGCCCACTACCGCCGCGTGCTGGAGGCGCTGCGGGAGCGGAACCTGGAGCCGCTGGTAACCCTGTACCACTTCACCCTGCCGCGCTGGCTGGCGGCCAAAGGCGGCTGGGAGAACCCGCAGACCATAGACCTGTTCCGCCGCTACGCCGCCAAAGTGGCCGACGAACTGGGGTCGCTGGCCCACTACTGGGCCACCATCAACGAGCCGGTGATCCTGGCGCTCATGAGTTACATCATGGGCCAGTGGCCGCCGGGCAAGCGGAGTTTCCGCACGGCGATGCGGGTGCTGCGCCACCTGATGCGCGGCCACGCCCTGGCCTATCGGGAACTGCACGCGCGGATCGCCGAGCCCCCGATGGTGAGTTTCGTGCATTACATGCGGCCTTTTGACCCCTGGAACCCGCGCTCGCCGCTGGATCGGTTCGTAGCGGGCGTGCTGGACTGGCTGATGAATGGCGTGGCGCTGTCGGCGGCAATGGACGGCGTCTTCCGCCCGCCCATCGGCCGATGGGACAAGATGCCCGAGGCGGTCAACAGCCTGGACTACATCGGCATTGACTACTACGGGCGCGACATGGTGGCGTTTGACCTGCGGCAGCCGGGGATGTTTTTCGCGCGGCGCTTCCCCATGCCCGGAGCCGAATACAGCATGGACGGCTGGGGCGAGGTCTGCCCCGACGGGCTGTACCGCCTGCTCATGCGGTTGAGCCGATACGGCAAGCCCATCATCGTTACCGAAACGGGCATCCCCGACAACACCGACGCCCAGCGCCCGCGCTTCCTCATCACCCACACGGCGGCGGTGCACCGGGCCATCCGCGAGGGCGCGCCGGTCAAGGGATTCTTCCACTGGTCGCTGCTGGACAACTTTGAGTGGGCCGAGGGATACGCGGCCAGATTTGGGCTTTACCACACGAACTTTGAAACCCAGGAGCGGACGCTGAAGCGCAGCGGCGAGGTCTATCGCGACATCTGCGCGGCCAACGCCATCACGAAGGAGATCGTCCTTCAGTACGCTCCGGAGGTCGCGGGTCAGGTGTTCGGATAACTCGGCGAAAGCGGCCGCGCCAGGGGAGCGCGGCCTGCGAACTTTCAGCAAAGGGAGGCAGTGCGATGAGAACCCTGAAGAAAGTCCTGCTGGGTATCCTGGCATTCCTGGTGGTCCTGGCGGTGGTCATCGGCGGGGGCGGGGTGTATCTTGTGCGGCGCAACTTCCCGCAGACGAGCGGCACGCTCACCGTCCCTGGCCTGCAGGCCGAGGTGCGCGTCCTGCGCGACGAGTGGGGCATCCCGCACATCTACGCGCAGAACAACCACGACCTGTTCTTCGCCCAGGGATACGTCCACGCTCAAGACCGCATGTGGCAGATGGAGTTCTGGCGGCGCATCGGCATGGGGCGGCTGGCCGAAATCCTGGGCAAGAGCGCCCTGGAGTCCGACAAGTTCCTGCGCACCATGGGGTTCGCCCGCATCGCCGAAGAGGAACTGCGGCGGATGGATTCCCAGACGCGCGAAATCCTGCAAGCCTACGCCGATGGGGTAACGGCCTACATTCAGCAGCGCAAGGGCCGTCTGGGGATTGAGTTCACCCTGCTGGGGCTGACGGGCGCGAAGTTTGAGCCGGAGCCCTGGTCTCCGGTCCACACGCTCACATGGGCGAAGGTGATGGCCTACGACCTGGGCGGCAACATGGATTCCGAGATCATGCGCGCGGTCGTGCTCAAGAAGTTCGGCGCGGATGCCGTGCAACAGTTGCTGCCCGGATACAGGCCCGATCATCCGGTCATCGTCCCCACGGGCGTGACGTGGCAGGACGTGGACACGTCGCTGCTGGCGGTGCTGGATGACGTCAACCGCTTCGCGGGCCGCGAGGTGCTGGGCACGGGTAGCAACAACTGGGTCGTCGCGGGCAGCAGGACCACCACCGGCATGCCCCTTCTGGCCAACGACCCGCACCTGGCCATCCAGATGCCGTCCATCTGGTACGAGATCGGCCTGCACGGCGGCGATTTTGACGTGGTAGGGTCATCGTTCCCTGGCGCGCCAGGCGTCATCATCGGCCACAACCGCTACATTGCCTGGGGCGTTACCAACCTGGGGCCCGATACGCAGGATTTGTTCGTGGAAAAGATCAACCCCAACAACCCGAATCAGTACGAGTTCAAGGGCGAGTGGCGCGACATGCAGGTGATCCAGGAAGAAATCCGCGTGGCCGGACAGAGCGAGCCGGTGAGCCTAACCGTGCGGATCACGCACCACGGCCCCATCGTCAATGACGTGATGGGGCCGCTGCCCACGGGCACGGCGCTGCGGTGGACGGCGCTGGAGCCGAACACGCTGTTCCGCGCCGTGATCAAACTGGACCTGGCGCGCAATTGGGATGAGTTCCGCGACGCGCTGCGCGACTGGGACATCGCCGGCCAGAACTTCGTGTACGCGGATGTGCAGGGCAACATCGGCTACCAGTCCACCGGCAAGTGGCCCATCCGCGCCAAGGGCGATGGGCTGATGCCCGTCCCGGGCCACACCGGAGAGTACGACTGGTTGGGCTACGTCCCGTTTGAGGAGATGCCCTACCTGTTCAATCCGAGCCAGGGGTTCGTGGTTACGGCCAACCACGCGGTGGTGGACGAGAAGTATCCGTACCTGGTGTCGCTGGAATGGGGCAGCGGCTACCGCGCCGCGCGCATCACGGAGATGATCCAGGCCAAGCCGAAACTGTCGGTGGAAGACATGCAGGCCATCCAGGCCGACACGCTGGCGCTGCCGGCGAAGGAAGTGCTGCCCTACTTCCTGAACCTGCAGCCCCAGGCCCAGGAATTGCGCCAGGCGCTGGAGATTCTGCGCGGCTGGGACTACCGATTTGACAAGGATAGCGCCGGCGCGGCCATTTTCGGGGCGGCGCTGCTCCACCTGATACGCGACACGTACCTGGACGAGATGGGCGCCAACATCCTCAAGCAGTACTTCGGCGCCACGTCCATGACGACGGTGGCCATGATCCGCGGGCTGGAAGACCCCAACTGGCCCTGGTTTGACGACAAGCGCACGGGGCAGGTGGAGACTCGCGACGACATCTTGCTCCGCGCCCTCAAGGATGCCGTGGACGACCTCACCAAGCGCCTGGGGCCGGACATGCCGCGCTGGAAGTGGGGCAACGTGCACACGGCCACCTTCCAGAACCAATCGCTGGGCAAGTCGGGCATTGCGCCGATAGAGGCGCTCCTGAACCGCGGGCCGGTGCCCGTGAACGGGGCCGGCGAAGTCGTGAACAACACGCCGTTCAGCGTGATGCGCCCCTACGGCGTTACCGTGCTGCCGTCGTACCGCCAGGTCATAGACGTCGCGGATTTCACCCGGTCCCAGTCCATGCACACCACAGGCCAGTCGGGGCATACGTACCACAAACACTATGACGACATGATCCTGTACTGGCGCGACGTGAAGTATCATCCCATGCTGTGGACCCGCGAGCAGGTGGAGAAGGCCGCGGTGGACACCCTGATTCTCAAACCGTGAACCTCCGCAACCCGTAAGGAGACGCTGTGGACGCCGACCTACTCATCGTCAACGCAAGCGAACTGCTCACCCTGGCGTCGGGGGGAAGCCCCCGGCGCGGGCCCGACATGAACGACTTGGGCCTCATCCCTGGGGGCGCGGTGGCCATCCGCGATGGCCTCATCGTGTCCGTCGGCCCCACCGACGAACTGCGGCGCGCCTTCCGCGCCGAGCGGACACTGGACGCGGGCGGGCGCGTGGTCATGCCCGGATTCGTGGACCCGCACACGCACCTGGTGTACGCGGGCCACCGCGCCGACGAGTTTGAGATGCGGTTGCGGGGCGCTTCGTACATGGAGATCATGGCGGCGGGTGGCGGCATCATGAATACCGTGCGCGCCACCCGCGCCGCATCGGTGGACGACCTGGTGCGCGAGTCCATGCCCCGCCTGCGCCGAATGCTGGAGCACGGCACCACGACCGCCGAGGCCAAGACCGGCTACGGGCTGACCACCGCCGACGAGATCAAGATGCTGCACGCCATCGCGGCGCTGAACCGCGCGCAGCCGGTGGAACTGGTGCCCACGTTCCTGGGCGCGCACGCCATTCCCGCCGAGTACAAGGGCGACGCCGAGGGGTTCGTGCGCCTGGTAGCGGACGAGATGCTGCCGGCGGTGGCGGCGCTTCCTGCTGACCTGCGCCCCCGTTTCTGCGACGTGTTCTGCGAAGACGGGGCCTTCACGCTGGAGCAGAGCCGCCGCATTCTGGAGAAGGCCCGCGCGCTGGGCCTGGGCCTGAAAATCCACGTGGACGAGTTCAAGGCGCTGGGCGGCACGGCCCTGGCCGTGGAACTGGGCGCGGTGTCGGCGGACCACCTGGTGGCCACGCCGGAGCACGAGGTGCGGCTGCTGGCGCAGTCGGACGTCATCGCCGTGTCGCTCCCCGGGACGCCCTTCGGCCTGGGGCATCGCGAGTACACGCCCGCCCGCGCCCTCGTGGCCCAGGGGGGCGCGCTGGCCCTGGCCACAGACCTGAACCCGGGCACGTGCCCATGCGAGTCCATGCAGTTCATCATCGCCCTGGCGTGCCGGGCCATGCGGCTGACGCCCGCCGAGGCCATCGTCGCCGCCACCATCAACGCGGCGCACGCCATCGGCATGGGCCATCAGGTCGGCAGCCTGGAAGCGGGCAAGCAGGCCGACATCCTCATCCTGGATGTGCCCACGTATCGGATGCTGGCGTACCGCTTCGGGACGAACATGGTGCGGGTGGTGATCAAGCGGGGGACGGTTTGTTTGGGAGCGGGCGACAAGCGGTGATATAATCATGGTGTCCGGCTTCCTGCGCGGAGCGTGGGCAAACGGGTCCGGCGGAGTTCGCGCGGCTACAGCGTTACGGCTGCCATCCGGCCAGGGAGATGCGCATGCGTACTATCTACACAATCGGCCACAGCACCCATCCCATTGAGAAGTTCGTCCGCCTTCTGGAGGATAGAGGCATCACGCTTGTCGTAGATGTGCGGTCAACCCCGTACAGCCGCTACTGCCCCCAGTTCAACCGGGAGCAACTGGCGCACAGCCTCCAGGAGCACGGTATTGAGTACGCCTATGCGGGCAGGTACTTGGGCGGGCGGCCCGACAAACCCTCCTGCTACAAGAGGGGCGTAGTCCCTCAGGAAGGCAAGAGGGGGGAAGAAGAGCAGAAGATAGACTATCTACACGAAGTCAACTATCGGGAAGTGATGAAGCGGGCAGAGTTCCAGCAGGGTATCCGGCAACTGCTGGAACTGGCAGAGGAACATGTCGTTGGCATCATGTGCAGCGAAGAGGACCCGGCCAAGTGCCACCGTCACTATCTGATCGCCGTTTACCTCGCGGACCAATACCCCGCAGAGGTGGAGGTGATCCACATCCGAGGCGATGGCAGCGAGTTCCCCGCTCGCCAACTCCCCGACGACGTGCCAGAACCGATCCAGGCGGAACAAAAATCCCTGTTCTGAGGGTACAATGAGACTGTACACCATCGGATTCACCCAGAAGCGAGCCGAAGAGTTCTTCGGACTGCTCCGAGAACATGGCGTGCAGCGGGTGGTGGACATCCGCCTGAACCCCAACGGACAGTTGGCCGGTTTCGCCAAGAAAGAGGATTTGCCGTATTTCCTCCGGGAACTGGCCGATGGCTGCGAATACGTCCACATGGTAGAACTCGCCCCGACCAAAGAGATTCTGGAGGCCTACCGCAAGGATGGGGACTGGGAGCGATATGTGGAGCGGTTCGAGCGCCTCATGGACGAGCGCGGCATTCCCGATACGCTGGACCGTTCGGCGTTTGAGCGGATTGTGTCGTGCTTGCTGTGCAGCGAACCCTCGCCCCATCATTGCCATCGCCGCCTGGTCGCAGAGAGGCTGAAAAGGCGCTGGGCGAACGTGGAGGTCGTGCATCTGTGAAGACAAGCCTCATCATCACCGATATAACGCGCATGAACGAGGGCCGTGTCTGCATCGCAGGCTACGACCAGAACGGGAATTGTATCCGTCCCGTGCTCCCGCCTCCGGGCATCCTGGAAACGATGCTCTACGACGCGCAGGATCATCCGGTGATATTCCCCTTCGCGGATGTGGAGTTTGACCTGCTCCAGCCGGTCCCCGAGCCGCCGCATGTGGAGGACTATCGCTACGATCCGCATTCTGTGCGATTCTTGCGGCGCGTGGGCGATGACGAGAGGAGGAATGTCCTGCAAAGCACGCTGTTTGCGACCCTTGACGATCTGTTCGGGGTTGCTGTGCAGTCTGGCCCGGGATACTACATCCCCAAGGGCCAGGGGTGCCGTTCTTTGGGCACGATTCGGCCCAAAGTTGTGTCCAGGGTGGCCTACCAGGTTTCCGAAGACGGCAAGCCTACGTATCGGCTTGGGTTCTTTGATGACGCGGGCGTGGAGCGGACGCTAACCGTTACAGATCTCACTTGGCGCTACTACCTTGAGTACGGCAGGCGGAAGGGGTTTTCGCCGAGGCGGATCAGTTCGGACCTGACCCGCGCGCTACAGCACCTGGAGGTTTACCTCAGGATTGGACTGGCCCGCGGCTGGGAGAAGTATCCGGACCGCTGCTACGTGCAGATTACGGGCATTTACACGTTTCCGGACACAATCTTGAAGGGGCGAACTTTCGCCGACTTCGCGGAGGGGCCAGGCGCGGGCATGCCGTTCTGAGCGCGCCGGCTGTGGGGAGGTGAACATGTTCCGCGGGTTCCTACGCGCCCAGGTACAGGCCCTACAGAACCAAACCAATGTGCAGGTGGCGGGCCTCATCGGTTGCAACCTGCTGTTCAACATCGTCGCCAACTCCAGTTTCAAACTCTCCGCGGCCAGTCCCAACTGGCGCGGGTTCCTGGCGTGGCAGGTAGTCGGGAACCTGGCCGGGCTGGCCACGGTCATCACCCTCACGTGGCTGCTCAAGTTTCTCCCGCTGCACGTGGCCTATCCGGTTACGGTGGGGCTGGCCGTCATCGGCGTGCAGGTCGTGGGCGCGGCCATCCTGTTCCATGAGGGCATCGCCGCCCGCCAGTGGGTGGGGACGCTGCTGGTGGCTGCGGGCATCTTTCTGATTGGAGGGCGGTAGATCGCGATTCTTGTGGGGTGGTAGCCCATCCGGTCTCTTTGCGCCTGGAACCCGCTCTGTTCTCCGATCCCATCCCCTCTACGAGACGCGCCCGCCGGTATTTGCAGAGGTTGGATTGTCCATAAGCCCAACTTGACGTACAGGGCGCTTTGTGATATGATATGCAAGGTCGTGATGGTTTTCCCAATCGTGCATGCAAAGGGGCGTGCGGGGAGAATGGACTCCGAATACCGGTGCTACGTCGCTCACATCGCAGCAGGGTCTAGTTGCGTGGCAAGGTCCACCTCGCAGTGAGCCTTGCCCTTTTTCATAGGGGCTTCCTGTCCGGGGGGTGAAAGCGTGAAGTTGAGAGACATCATCCGAGTGGTAGAAGGCAAGGTGCTTACCGAAGGCGTCAACCTGGACATGGAGATTTCCTGCGCTGCCGGCGCGGACCTCATGAGCGATGTCCTGGCCTTCGCCAAACCCAACGCGCTGCTCCTGACCGGCCTCGTCAACCCCCAAGTCGTGCGCACAGCCGAAATGGCCGACATCGCGGCCATCGTGTTTGTCCGGGGCAAACTACCCGGCCCCGAAACCATAGCCCTGGCGAAAGAAAAAGGCATCCCGCTTATCGCTGCGCCCTACACCATGTTTGAAATGTGCGGCAGGCTCTACGAGGCCGGGATGGCCAGTTGCGACCTGGATTCCAAACAGGGGTAACGCACCGCATCGGGAGCGCTCGTGTCGCAGGTTCCTCAGATCACAAGGATACAGGAACTTATCTACGAACTGCCCATAGAGCGGGTGATGACCAAGGACGTCATCACCGTGTCTCCCGATACGACCATGAGCGAACTCAAGGAGATCCTCAGGATCAACCGCATATCGGGCACGCCGGTGGTGGAAGGCGGGCGGCTCGTCGGGATTGTCTCCATTGAGGATCTCATCAAGGCGCTGGAGAAGGGCGACATTCACGCGCCCGTGCGGGAGCGGATGGCCACGCGCATCATCACGGTGCAGGCCAATGAGTCCGTGGTGGAGGCGGTGAAGAAATTCGCCCAGTACAAGGTGGGGCGGCTGCCGGTCGTCAACGAGCGCGGGGACCTGGTGGGCATCCTGACCGGCGGCGACATCACCCGCGGGCTGCTGGAAGCCATCGGGCTGGACTATCACGCGGAGGAGATCAGCCGCTACCGTGCGCGGCACATCTTTGAGGACATCGTATCGGACCGTACCGGGCTGATCCTGCGCTATCGCATCAAGGCGCGGGACTTCAGCGGCGGCGGCAGCGCTTCCAGCAAGATCAAGCGGGCGCTGGATCGGCTGGGGGCTCCGCCCATGATCCAGAGGCGGGTGGCCATTGCCGCCTACGAAGCCGAGATGAACCTGATCATTCACACCGACAACGGAGGCGAACTCATCGCGGAAATCCAGCCGGAGGTCATCCGCATCGTCGCGACGGACAACGGCCCGGGCATCCCGGACATTGAGCAGGCCATGCAGCCCGGGTTCTCCACCGCGCCGAACTGGATTCGCGAGTTGGGATTTGGCGCTGGCATGGGCCTGGCCAATATCAAGAAGTGCTCCGACTCCATGAAGTTGGAGTCGCAGGTGGGCGTGGGCACGCGGCTGGAAATCGTCATCAAAGTGTCGCCTGTCATCAGCAGCGGCAATTCCGGAAGCGAGGCCGCTGCAAGCGACGGCAAGGAGAAACCGTGATCACCCTATCGGAAATCGTGCAGAAACTCTCCCTGGAAGTGGCGGGGAGCGAGGGGAACCTGGAGCGGCGCATTGTAGCCGGATATGCGTCGGACCTGCTCAGTTGCGCCATGAACCGCGCCAAGAAGGACTATGTCTGGGTTACGCTGCAATCGCACGCCAACGTGGTCGCGGTGGCGAGCCTGTTGGACCTGGCCGCGGTCATCATCACCGAAGGCAATCGGCCCGACGAGGAGACCCTCGCACGCGCGCAGCGGGAAGGCGTCAGCCTGCTGCTCACGCCCAAGACGACGTTCACCGTCGTGGGCGAGTTGACCGCCCTCGGCGTGCGCGGCGAGCCAGAGCCGTCGTCGTAGCCGCAGACCTTATGCTGCGACCGTTTCTCGCAGACTTGCACATTCACACGGTGCTTTCGGCGTGCGCCGAGGTGGAGATGATCCCGCCGCTCATCGTCAGGCGGGCGTGTCGCCTGGGCCTGGGGATCATCGCGGTTACCGATCACAACGCCTGCGCCAACGCCGAGGCCGTCATACGCGCAGCCGACGGGACCGGCCTGGCCGTGCTCCCTGGCATGGAACTCCAGACCCGCGAGGAAGTCCACCTCCTGTGCCTGTTTGACACGGTGGAGCAGTGCGGGCAGTGGCAAGCAGAGGTCTGGCGTGCGCTGCCGCCGCTAGCCAACCGCGAGGAGTTCTTCGGCCCGCAGTACGTGGTGGACGCGGACGGCGAATGGGTGCGCACCGAGGAGCGACTGCTGGCGGCGTCGGCCGAAATCGGCCTGGAGCAGGCCGTCGCGCGGGTGCACGCGCTGGGGGGGCTGGCGATACCGGCGCACGTGGACCGGCCGTCCTTCAGCCTGCTGGCGAACCTGGGCATGGTGCCGGCGAACCTCGGCGCGGATGCGCTGGAGGTTACGTCCAGGTTTCAGCCGGAGGAGGGCTTCTCGCAGTGGCCCGAATTGCGGGCCTGGCCGCTGGTGGTCAACGGGGATGCGCACAGGTTGAGCGAGATTCAGAACCGCACCCTGTTCAAAGTGGCTGCGCCGACCGTTTACGAACTTTCCCTGGCCCTTCGGGGCGCGGAGGGCCGGAAAGTGGCAGTGGACTGGCACCCAACCCAATCGTAGAACAAGGAGGAAAGTCGTATGAGCCAACCCGAAACCCTGGACTTGGCGCCGCTGGACGAGGTCATTGACGAATTCGCCGGAGCCAAAGGGGCCCTGATTCCAATCTTGCAGCGGGCTCAGGAGATTTTCGGCTACCTTCCGCCAGAGGTGCTCAAACACATTGCGGAGCGCACCCGCACACCGCTCAGCCAGGTGTATGGCGTCGTAACGTTCTACGCCCAGTTCTACCTCACGCGGCGCGGGAAGTACATCATCCGCCAGTGCGACGGGACCGCGTGCCATGTGCGCGGCGCGGCCAAGATCATTGACGCCGTGCAGCGTGAGTTGGGCCTCCGCCCGGGCGAGACCTCGCCCGACTACAAGTACACGTTTGAAGTGGTCTATTGTCTGGGTTCCTGCGGATTGTCGCCGGTGGCGGTCATCAACGAGAAGGTGCATGGCCGCCTGACGCCCGAGGAGATGATCCGCACGATCCGTGAGTTGAAGTAGGCGTGCGAGAACTTTCCCTTCATGTGCTGGATGTGATGGAGAACGCCGTAGAGGCAGGCGCAACGCGCATTGAGGTGCGCATTGACGAGGACTTGGGAGCAGACCGATTGGTCATTGAGGTTGCCGACAACGGGCGCGGGATGAACAAGGAGATGGCCCAGCGCGCGCTGGACCCCTTCTTCACGACGCGGAAGACCCGCCACGTGGGCCTGGGGCTTCCCCTGTTCGCTGCGGCCGCCCAACGCTGCGACGGCGACCTGACGATTGAGTCGGAGCCGGGCCGGGGGACGCGCGTCAGGGCCACGTTTCGGCATAGCCACATAGACCGCGCCCCGCTCGGCGACATGCCGTCTGCTCTCATGGCGATTCTCCTGTCGGGGCGGCCCGTTGATGTGGCCTACACGCACCGAGTTGGCGAAGCCGAGTTCTCCTTTGACTCGGCAGACGTGCGGCGCGAACTGGGAGACGTCCCGCTGACTCATCCGGCCGTGCGGCAGTGGCTGTTGCAGACGCTGCGCGAAGGGGAAGAAAGCCTGCACGCCGGTCCGTTTCAACCGTCGTAAACCGTTTGACGCAAGGATAACTGGCAAAGCGAGGAGGTGGCAGAATGCCCAAGATCAAAAGCCTGGAGGAACTCAAGAGAATCCGCGAGGAGGCCCAGAAGGATCTCAGGGTCCGCACCGAAACGGGCACCCGCATCATCATCGGCATGGGCACGTGTGGGATCGCCGCGGGCGCCCGCGATGTCATGCACGCCATCCTGAAGGAACTGGAGCGGCGGGATATTGAGGCCCACGTGGAGACGGTTGGCTGCATCGGCATGTGCGCGAAGGAGCCCCTGGTGGACATTGAGCAGGCGGGCAAGCCCAGGGTTACCTATGCCAACGTAACCCCCGACATGGTGCCGCGCCTGATTGAGGAGCACCTCGTTCACGGCCGCGTCGTTCAGGAATGGGCGCTGGGCCGCCTGGACTCCAAGGGGATTCAATAGAAGTTTCGGACCGAGAACGATTGAGACCCACCCATGAGCGTTACACCGTAGACTGTATAGAACAAGGAGGAACCCGATATGGCCGAACCATTCTATAGGGCCAACGTGCTGGTATGCGGCGGGACCGGATGCACGGCTTCCGGGTCGGCAGAGGTCATGACGGCCATGGAGGCGGAGATCAAGCGCCGCGGCCTGCAGGACGAGGTGCGACTGGTGCACACCGGCTGCCGCGGATTCTGCGCCATGGGGCCCGTGATGATCATCTACCCCGAAGGCATCTTCTACTGCCAGGTGCAGGCCAGCGATGTGCCCACCATCGTGGAGGAGACGCTGGTCAAGGGGCGCGTGGTCAAGCGGCTCACGTACACCGAGCCTGAAACGCACAAGGCCCTGCCGTTCTACAAAGAGATTCCGTTCTACAGCAAGCAGATTCGCATTGCCTTGCGCAACTGCGGCATGATTGACCCCGAGAAGATAGAGGAGTACATCGCGCGGGGCGGCTACGAAGCCCTGTCCAAAGCCCTCACCAGCATGACCCGCGAAGAGGTCATTGAGGAAGTCAAGCGGTCTGGGCTGCGCGGGCGCGGCGGCGCGGGGTTCTTGACCGGCGTCAAGTGGGAGTTCACCGCCAAGGCCCCCGGCGATGTCAAGTACGTGGTCTGCAACGCCGACGAGGGCGACCCGGGCGCGTTCATGGACCGCTCCATCCTGGAGGGCGACCCCCACAGCGTCATTGAGGGCATGATCATCTGCGGGTACGCTGTGGGCGCGAAGGAAGGGTACATCTACTGCCGCGCCGAGTACCCGCTGGCCATCAAGCGGCTGAAGACGGCCATCGCCCAGGCCGAGGAGTACGGATTGCTCGGCGACAACATCATGGGCACCGACTTCAGTTTCCATCTGCACATCAAGGAAGGCGCGGGCGCTTTCGTCTGCGGCGAGGAGACCGCGCTCATCGCTTCCATTGAGGGACGCCGCGGCGAGCCGCGTCCGAGGCCACCGTTCCCCGCTGTGTCGGGCCTCTGGGGCAAGCCGACGAACCTGAACAACGTCAAGAGTTACGCCAACATCCCGCAGATCATCGTCAACGGAGCCGAATGGTTCAGCAACATCGGCGCCAAGCGCAGCCCGGGCACGGCCATCTTCGCCCTGACCGGCAAGGTGAACAACACCGGCCTGGTGGAGGTGCCCATGGGCATCACCCTGGGCGAGATCATCTTTGACATCGGCGGCGGCATCCCCAGGGGCAAGAAGTTCAAAGCCGTGCAGACCGGCGGCCCGCTTGGCGGGTGCATCCCGGCCCAGCACCTCAACGTCAAGGTGGACTTTGACTCGCTCAAGGAAGTGGGCGCCGTCATGGGTTCGGGCGGCATGATCGTCGTGGACGAAGACACCTGCATGGTGGAGTTCTCCAAGTTCTTCCTGACCTTCGCCCAGGCGGAATCGTGCGGCAAGTGCGTGCCCTGCCGCGTCGGCGGCAAGCGGATGCTGGAAATCCTGACGCGCATCACCGAGGGCAACGGCAAACTGGAAGACCTGGACACCATTCGCGAAATCGCCAAGGGGATGGAGACCGGCGCGCTGTGCGCCCTGGGCCAGTTGACGCCCGGCCCCGTGATGGCCGCCCTGCGCTATTTTGAGGACGAGTTCCGCGCGCACATCCTGGACAAGGAATGCCCCGCCGGAACGTGCAAGGCCCTGGTGCGCGCCCGCTGCATCAACGCCTGCCCGTCGGAGGTGGACGTGCCCGCCTTCGTGGCGCTGACCGCGCAGGGGCGCTACCAGGAGGCGCTGGACATTCACCGCGAACGCAACCCGTTCCCGCTCATCTGCGGACGCGTGTGCCCGGCCTTCTGCGAGCAGAAGTGCCGCCGCGGCGACGTGGACGAGCCGGTGGCGCTGCGCCAGGTCAAGCGGTTCATGGCCGACCAGGAGAAGGATCACCCGTGGACGCCGCCGAAGAAGGAAGGCCCCAAGGACAAGAAGGTGGCCGTCATCGGCGCAGGCCCCGCTGGGCTGACGGCGGCGCTGCGCCTGGCCCAGTTGGGCTATCCGGTAACCGTCTTTGAGAAGTTGCCCGTGGCGGGCGGCATGATGGCGGTCGGCATCCCCGAATACCGCCTCCCGCGCGACATCCTGAACATTGAGATTGAGAACATCAAGCGGGCGGGGGTGGAGATTCGCTTGAACCAGGAGATGGGCAAGGACTTCACCCTTGACGACCTGATGAACGGCATGGGCTACAGCGCCGTCGTGCTGGCCATCGGCACGCACAAGAGCCGCAAACTGGGCATCCCCAACGAGGACCTGCCCGGCGTGTACCACGGCGTCAACTTCCTGAAGGATGTGGCCCTGGGCAAGAAGCCGGACTTGAAGGGCAAGCGGGTGGCTGTCGTGGGCGGCGGCGCGGTTGCCGTGGACGCGGCGCGCACGGCCCTGCGCCTGGGCGCGAGCAAGGTGCACATCATCTACCGCCGCACGCGAGGCGAGATGCCCGCGTGGGAGGACGAGGTCCACGCCGCGGCGCTGGAGGGCATCCAGTTCCACTTCCTGACCAACCCGGTGCGCGTCATCGGCACCGATCACGTTACAGGCGTGGAGTTGCAGGCGCAGCAACTGGGCGAGTTTGACGCCAGCGGCCGCCGCAAGCCCGTCCCGATTGAGGGCTCCGAGTTCGTGCTGGATGTGGACTTGCTGATTCCGGCTATCGGGCAGGCGCTGGCCGTGGAGTGCCTGGACTCCTGCGGCGACATCAGTTTCAACCGCGATGGCACCATCACCACCGGGCCCGACCTGGCGACAACCCGTGAGGGCGTGTTCGCGGCGGGCGACGCGGCGCTGGGGCCGGCGACGGTCGTAGAGGCCGTGGCGCAGGGCAACAAGGTGGCCGTGGCCGTGGATGCGTACCTCAAGGGCCAGAAGGTGGAGCGGCCCAAGTACGTAACGCCGTACCATGAGGTGCCGCAGATGTTCAATATGGACGACTACGCCGAGGCCAAGCGGCCCGAAATGCCCGAACTGCCCGTGGAGCAACGGGTCCGCTCCTTTGACGAGGTGGAACTTGGGTTTGACGAAACGACCGCCCGCGAGGAATGCAAGCGGTGCCTGCGGTGCGACCTGGAATGGCTGGAGTCCATGGGCCTTCTAGCCGTTACGCAGTCCGATAAGGACGCCGTTGCCGCGCAGACGCGGGCGTAATTCTCACGCGATGCACAGAAAGGAGGCGATTTGCCCGATGGCAACCGTCAACATCAAAATCAACGGAAAGCCGATTCAAGCGCGACCGGGCATCACTGTGCTGGACGCAGCGAAAGAGGCGGGGATTGATATCCCCACCCTTTGCCACCACCCTGCTCTGGCGAACATCGGCGCGTGCCGCCTTTGCCTGGTGGAGGTGGCCAAGCAGCGCACGTTGCAACCCGCGTGCACGTTCCCCATCTCCGAAGGGATGGAGGTGGAGACCGAATCGCCCAAGGCGGTGGAGGCGCGCAAGTTCGTCCTGGAGATGCTCTTCTCCGAGCGCAATCACTACTGCATGTACTGCGAGATGAGCGGCGATTGCGAACTCCAGGCGATGGCGTACCGGTACGGGCTGGACCACTGGACCTACCCCACGCCCTTCCCAAAGATGCCGGTGGATGGCACGCGCAAGTACTTCATCATGGATCACAACCGCTGCATTCTGTGCCGGCGCTGCATTCGGGCGTGCTCGGACCTGGTGGCCAACCACACGCTGGGCGTCCGCTTCCGCGGGGCCAAGACCATGATCAGCGCCGACATGGATGCGCCGTTCGGCGAATCCAGTTGCGTCTCGTGCGGGACGTGCCTGCAGGTGTGCCCCACCGGCGCGCTCATTGACCGCAAGAGCGCGTACATGGGCCGCGAGGTCCATGTGGAGCACACGGCCAGCGCGTGCACATTCTGCAGCGTGGGCTGCGGCACAAGCATCGTTACCCGCGCCGGCCGCGTGCTTCGCGTGGAGGGCGACTGGGACGCGCCCAACCAGGGCGTGCTGTGCGTGGCGGGCCGCTTTGAGCCGCTCTACGACACGCGCGAGCGCCTCACGTCGCCCATGCTCCGCAAGGGCAACGCTCTTGTCCCCATCACCTGGGATGAGGCGCTGGATGTCCTCGTCGCGCGGGCGAAAGGGAACAACGGCAAGAAGACCGCCGCCTACGCCACCAGCAACGCGCTGAACGACGCGCTAGGCGCGTTCCTCACGGTCTTCCAGGGCAAGGTGCACGCCACGGTCGGCGTGCTAGAGCCGACCCTGGAGGAACTGGACCTGCCGGCGGGCGGAACTCTGGCCGACCTGGACGCGGCCGACTGCATCCTTGTGGCCGGCGGCGACCCGCTCGCCGATCATCGGGTGCTCGGCTACCGCATCAAGCGCGCGCTGGACAAGGGGGCGCGCCTCCTGGTGGTGGCCGACGGAGCCAACGGAATGCTGCCCTTCGCGCACAGGAAGTTCCCCATGGCCGAACTTGCGGAGGCCGTGAAGATATGCCAGGGGAGCGTCGCGCCCGTGGTCATCTACGGGAGCCAACTGGACAGGGCCGATGCGCGCAAACTGGCGACGCTCACCGGCAAGGCCCGATTCATCCCGCTGTTCCCGGGCGTCAACGGCTACAGGGCCAGGGAACTGGGGCTGAAAGACGGCCTGCGCGCCAATGGGGCCAAGGTGCTCTACCTGCTGCTGGGCGACAAGGAACTGCCCGAGGATGCGGTAAAGGAAGCCCGGCGAGCCGCATTCCTGGTCGTGCATGCGGCCTACAAGAGCGCGGCCGCAGAGACCGCCGACCTGGTGCTGCCGGCGCCCCTCTGGTACGAGCAGGAAGGTACCTTCACCGCGCTGGACGGGCGCAAAGCGGTGGTCAGGCCGGCTGTGCCCAAGCCCGCGGACGTTCTCACCGAAGCCGAGGTGCTTGCACGGCTGGCGGAAAGACTGTAGTAGCCGACCTCGTGCGGGGTTGGCGGCGCCGATCCCGCACGAGAGGTAGACTTCAAGGAGGATAATCCATGGCGAAAGTCAAGGTTGCAACCGATTGGCTGGCCGCTTGCGCCGGGTGCCACATGTCGGTCCTGGACATGGATGAGCGGCTCGTCCAACTGCTGGACAAAATTGAACTCACGTCCACTCCCATCACCGACCTCAAGCATCCGCCCAAGGAGGGCGTTACGGTTGGGATTCTCACGGGCGCCATCTCCAACACCACCAACATTGAGGTCGCCAAGCAGATGCGCGAACGGTGCCAGATTCTCATTGCGCTGGGCGACTGCGCCGTGTTCGGCGGGATTGTAACCATGCGCAACTTCTTTGACATGAACGAGGCGCTGAAACGCGCCTACGTGGAAACCGAGAGCACGGTGGATGGCAAGATCCCCTGCTCCGAGGAACTCGGAACGCCCGTTCGCGTGTGCGCCGTCAATCAGGTGGTCAAGGTGGATATCCATATCCCAGGGTGCCCGCCATCGCCCGACGCCATCTACTACGCCCTGTCGGAGTTGCTGGAAGGCCGGATACCCGTCTTGACCGGCGACAACCTGAAGTACGACTGACGCATCATGCCTGCTAGGTCTCAGGATTTGACCCAGACAAGGAGCGCAACCATGCAAAAGATCACGATAGAGCCTGTAACGCGAATTGAGGGCCACGCCAAAGTAACGATCCATCTGGACGACGCCGGCAAGGTGGAGAGGGCGTTCTTCCATGTGAACGAATGGCGCGGATTTGAGAAGTTTTCGGAAGGGCGGCCCTTCTTTGAGATGACGCAGATCACCCCGCGCATCTGCGGCATTTGCCCCGTCAGCCATCACCTGGCGTCGGCCAAGGCGTGCGATGTTGTAGCGGGAGCGAAGCCTCCGCGCACCGCCCGTCTCCTGCGCGAACTGATGCACATGGGCCAGGTCATTCAGTCCCACTCCATGCACTTCTTTGAACTGGCTGGGCCGGACCTCTTGCTCGGCTTTGACGCAGATCCGGCCATCCGGAATGTCGTCGGCATCGTTCAGGCCAATCCCGAACTGGCGCTCAAGGCGGTGCGCCTGCGCGGGTTCGGCCAGGACATCATCAAGCGCCTGGGCGGCAAGCGGGTGCATCCCGTGTTCGCCGTGCCCGGCGGCGTCAATGCTCCCCTTTCCGTGCAAAACCGCGATGCCATCCTCGCCCAGATTGACGAGATGACCGAGGTCATCAAGACCGGCCTGGCCATCGCCAAGCAGTGGTGCGAGGCCAACATGGACCTCATCAACCGGTTCGCGGTGTTCCCGTCGTCCTACATGGGCCTGGTGGACGAGGAGGGCGGCCTGCAATTGTACGACGGCAAGGTGCGACTGGTGGACAAGGACGGCAGGAAACTGGAGGAGTTTGACCCGCAGGACTATCTCACCTACATCGGCGAACACGTGGAAGACTGGTCCTACCTGAAGTTCCCCTTCTACCGCAAGATGGGATGGCCCAACGGCACCTACCGCGTAGGCCCGCTGGGTCGGCTCAACGCCGCCACGAAAATCAATACGCCGATGGCCGCCGAGGAATTCAAGGTCTGGAAATCCATCAATGGCGGCAAGCCCGTGGAAGGCACGCTGTGGTTCCACTACGCTCGCCTCATTGAGGACCTGTACGCCATTGAGCGCGCCAAGGAGATTCTGCTGGATCCCGACATCCTCTCCACGGACATCCTCGCGGATTCCACGGGGTTGGTGGGCGAAGGCGTCGGGTGCGTGGAGGCCCCACGCGGGACCCTGTTCCACCACTACAAGACCGACGCCAACGGCATGCTCACGAAGGTGAACCTTATCGTGGCCACCGGCCACAACAACTGGGCCATGAGCAAGTCGGTGGAAATGGTGGCCAAGGCCTTCGTGGACGGGAAGAAACTGACCGAAGGCATGCTCAACCGCGTGGAGGCCGCCATTCGCGCCCACGACCCGTGCCTGTCGTGCTCCACCCACGCCATCGGGGCCATGCCCATCGTGATTGAGATGTACGGCCCGGACGGCAGCCTGCTCCAGCGCCTGGCGCGGGACTGACCTGCCCACACACTGGGGGCACACTCCAAGACCTCCGAGGGTATCAGACCTCGGAGGTCTGCTTTTGACGCTTTCGGTTGGCGGGATACAATAGCCTTTGACACCGCAAGATGCGGGTGAGGCGCATCAGGAATATCGGATGAGACGAACTCTGGTCATCGGGTATGGCAACCCCTATCGCCGCGACGACGGCGTGGGATTCTACGTCGCCAATGCCCTGCGGGCACAGCAGGGGCTGCGACCGCTTGACTCGGACGAAGACGGCCTGGACGATTGCGGGCACCCCCTGGACGCCATCGCGCTGCACCAACTGCTGCCGGAGATCGCGCCCATGCTGGCCGATTACCAACTGGTGGTCTTTGTGGACGCGCATACGGGCGTCATCCCGGACGATGTCCGCGTGCTTCCCGTGCAGGAGGAATACGGGTTCCAGGCTGTTACGCATCACATGAGTCCCGGCATGTTGCTGGCGCTGGCGCGTGTGGCGCGGGGCCAATCGCCAGAAAGCGCGCTGGTATCCGTCCGCGGCGACGATTTTGACTTCGGCCTGGGGTTGACGGAAGCCTGCAAGGCGCGCGCGGAGACGGCGACCCGCATGATTCTGGACATGGCGCAAACCGACCGCGAAGGATAGCGCAATGCACGAACTCCCCGTTACCGAGCAGATCATCAAAGTCGTGTTGGAACACGCGCGCCAGGCAGACGCAAAGCGTGTCGCCCAGGTCAACCTGGTCATCGGCGACCTGACCAGTTTTGTGGACGAGAGCATCCAATTCTACTTTGACTTCTTGTCCCGCGGGACCGAAGCCGAGGGTGCGACGCTGCACATCCGTCGCGTGCCCGCACGGGTGCGATGCCACGCGTGCCAGCACGAATTCGCGCCCGACGGCGTGGACTGGCGCTGCCCCCGATGCGGGAACCTCGGGGGCGAGGTCCTGTCGGGGCGCGAGTCGTACATAGAAAGCATTGAGGTGGAATGAAGCCCATGAGGAAGGTGGAAGTTGTAACGGACATCCTGAACGCCAACGATCAGATCGCCCAGGAGAACGCCGAAACCCTGCGGGCGCATGGCATCGTGGCGGTGAACCTGATGGCGGCGCCCGGCGCCGGCAAGACCAGCCTGATCGTGCAGACGGCGCGGGCGCTGGACGGGCGGCTGCGCCTGGGAGTGATTGAGGGCGATGTGGCCTCCCGCATTGACGCCGACAGGGTGGCCTCCGAGGGGCTGCCGGTCGTCCAGATCAACACCGGCGGCGCATGCCACCTGGACGCGCCCATGATCCGCCAGGCCCTGCGCGCCCTTCCGCTGGACGAGATAGACTTGCTCATCGTGGAGAACGTGGGCAACCTCATCTGCCCGGTGGAGTTCCGCCTGGGCGAAGCCCTGCGCGTCATGATCGCCAGCGTGCCCGAGGGCCACGACAAGCCCTACAAGTACCCGGGCATCTTCACGGCGGTGGAGGCCGTCGTCATCAACAAGATGGACCTGGCCCCCTATGTGGATTTCAACCTGGGCGCGCTGCGCGAGGCGATACGGGGCCTGAACCGCGACGCCGCCATCTTTGAGGTCTCCTGCCGCACCGGCGAGGGCATCGGCGAGTGGGCCGAGTGGCTGTGGGGCCAGTGGCAGGCTCGCCGCGCCCCATCCGCGGCGTAGGCGGAAGGAGCCCGCAGATGGCGCTTGTGGTCGCTTCGCGGTTCAAGGTAACCGGCGTGGTACAAGGGGTGGGGTTCCGCCCTTTCGTCTATGGCCTTGCGGTGAGGCTGGGGCTGCGCGGCTGGGTCATCAACACCTCGTCGGGCGTCGTGATTGAGGCTGAAGGCTCGCCCGAAGCGCTGGAAGCCTTTGCGCGCGACCTGGTGGCCAAGGCGCCTCCCGTGGCCCACATTGAGAGCGTGCAGCGGGTGGACATTCCGCCCAACGGCTGGGAGCGGTTTGAAATCCGCGAGAGCCGGGCCGAATCGGGGTACGTGCTCGTCTCGCCCGACATCGCCACGTGCCCGGAATGTCTCCGCGAGATTTTTGACCCCGACGACCGCCGCTACCGGTATCCGTTCACCAACTGCACGAACTGCGGCCCACGGTTTACGATCATCGCCGACGTGCCCTACGACCGTCCCCTGACGACGATGGCCACTTTTCGCATGTGCCCGGATTGCCAGGCCGAGTACGACGACCCGCTGAACCGCAGGTTCCACGCGCAGCCCAACGCCTGCCCCGTGTGCGGGCCGCGGGTGTGGCTTGCGCCCGCTTCGGCGGACGACGCGGATGCGCTGACGCCCCCCGACGACGACCCCGCCGGGGCACCGGCCCTCGCCCACGCGGCCCGCCTGTTGCAGCAGGGCGCTATTCTCGCCATCAAGGGCCTGGGCGGGTTCCATCTGGCCTGCGACGCGACCAACGCCGACGCCGTGCGCACGCTGCGCGACCGCAAACGTCGCCCCGCGAAGCCCCTGGCGGTGATGATGGCCTCCATGGAGGAAGTGCGCCGCCACTGCGTGGTAACGCCGGAGGAGGAAGCGCTCCTCACCTCGCGCCAATGCCCCATCGTGTTGCTGGAGTGGAGGCCCGATTCGTCGGTGGTGCAAGAAGTTGCCCCTAACAACCGCTACCTGGGCGTCATGCTCCCCTACACGCCGCTGCATCACATCCTGCTGCACGACGCGGGGCGGCCGCTGGTCATGACGAGCGGCAACCTGTCCGAGGAGCCTATCGCCCAGGACAACGAGGAAGCCTGGCTTCGCTTGCGCGGCCTGGCCGATTGGTTTCTGCTCCACAACCGCGCCATCTATGCGCGCTACGATGACAGCGTCTGGTTCGTGCCGCGCGTGCCCGATGGCAAGGGGGGCGTGGAGTCGGCAGCGCAACCGTTGCGCCGCGCGCGAGGCTACGCGCCCTATCCCGTGCGATTGCCCTTCCGTGCGCGCACGGTGCTGGCCACCGGCCCGGAACTGAAGAACACGTTCTGCATCACTCGCGACGAGCACGCCTTCATCAGCCCGCACATCGGCGACATGGAGAATCTGGAGACGCTGGAGCACTATGAGACCGCCCTGGCCCTCTACGAGCGATTGTTCCGCCTCCGGCCCAAGGCGATTGCGTGCGACCTGCACCCGGACTATCTGGCCACCCGCTACGCCCGCCAGCGGGCCTGGCGGGATGACCTTCCCCTCGTGGCCGTGCAGCACCACCACGCCCACATCGCGGCGTGCATGGTGGACAATGCCCGCACCGAGCCGGTCATCGGCGTGGCCCTTGACGGCACCGGCTATGGCCTGGACGGGCGCATTTGGGGCGGCGAATGGCTGGTGGCCGACCTGCGGGGCTTCTGGCGTGCGGCCTGGCTGGAGCCGCTCCCGCTCCCCGGCGGCGACGCCGGCATCCGCAACCCCTGTCGCATCGCGTATGCGTACCTATACGCGCTGTTCGGCGAAGTCCCCGCGCTGCCGTTCCTGGCCCAGATGGACGAAGCCGAAATCCTCACCGTCCGGCGGCAGGTGGAGCGGGGACTGAACACCGTCATGACGACCTCGTGCGGCAGGCTATTTGACGCCGTGGCGGCGATGGCCGGCGGGCGGGGGCGCGTTACCTACGAGGCCCAGGCCGCCATAGAGATGGAGATGGCCTCGCAATTGGCGCAGGACGACGCATACGGCTACTTCTTCCGGCGCGCGGAACCGCTATCGTGGGGCGACACCGCATCGCTGCCGCCGCTCCCTTGCGCCTACGAGGTTGCCCTCAAGCCTTTGCTGGCCGGCGTGGTGCGAGATGTCCAGGAGGGGCGGACGCTCGCCCAGATTGGGGGGCGTCTCCATCGCACCCTGGCGCAGATGGCCGCCGAGGTGTGTTGCCTGATCTCGCAGGCCACCGGATTCACGGCCGTGGCGCTGTCCGGCGGCTGCTTCCAGAACCGCCTGCTGCTGGCGCAGACCGTGGAGGAACTCCGAAAGCGCGGCCTGGAGCCGCTGTTGCACCGCCAGGTGCCGGCCAACGACGGGGGGCTGTCGCTTGGCCAGGCCGCCATCGGCCATTTCGCTCTCGCGGCAGGCGATTCGGCGCGCACAGGAGCGACAGGATGAAGTTCGTGGACGAGTTTCGGGACCCCCGGCTGGCCCGCGCGCTGTTGGAGCGCATCCGCGAGCGCGCGCGGCGGCCCGTGCGCCTGATGGAGTTCTGCGGGGGGCACACCCACGCCATCCTGCGGTTTGGGATTCGTCAGGCGCTGCCGCCGACGGTGGAGATGCTGTCGGGGCCTGGCTGTCCGGTGTGCGTTACCGCCGCGGCAGACCTGGACCGCGCCATCGCCCTGGCGGACGTGCCCGGCGTCATCCTGGCGAGTTTCGGCGACATGATTCGGGTGCCCGGAAGTCGGGAGAGCCTGCAACAGGCCAAAGCGCGCGGGGCCGACGTGCGCGTGGTCTATTCGCCGCTGGACGCCGTGCGCCTGGCGGAGCAGAACCCATCCCGCCCCGTGATCTTCCTGGGCGTGGGGTTTGAGACCACAGCCCCCGGCGTGGCGGCTTCCATCCTGGACGCGCGGACTCGCAACGTGCGCAACTACTACGTCCTCGGCCTGCACAAACTCACTCCGCCCGCCACCCGCGCCATTCTGGATTCGGGCGAGGTGAACCTGTCGGGGGTGCTGGGGCCTGGGCACGTTACCACCGTCATCGGCACCGATGCCTGGGGATTCCTGCCGCGCGAGTACGGCGTGCCCATCGCCATCGCGGGGTTTGAGCCGCTGGACATCCTGCGGGGCATCTCCATGCTCGTGGAGCAGATTGCGGTGGGCGAGGCGCGGGTGGACAATGCCTACTCCCGCAGCGTGCTGCCGGAGGGCAATCGCGCCGCCCTGGATGTGATGAACCGCGTGTTTGAGGTGGCCGACGCCGAATGGCGCGGGCTAGGCGTGATTCCGGCCAGCGGCCTCCGCATACGGGCGGAGTTCGCGGCGCATGACGCGGCGGGTGCGTTCCCCGTGGATGTGCCCCCGTCGCGGGAACGGGCCGGGTGCCGGTGCGGCGATGTCCTGCGGGGGGTGTTGGCTCCGCCCTCGTGCCCGCTCTTCCGGAAGGTTTGCACGCCGGAGAATCCCGTGGGGCCGTGCATGGTCTCGGCCGAGGGGGCTTGCGCGGCCTACTACCAGTATGGAGGCGCGGCCGATGAAGCGTGAGACGATCCTGCTCGCCCATGGCAGCGGCGGACGGCTGACCCACGACCTGATCCGCGATGTGTTCCAGCGCGCGTTGTCCAATCCATTCCTGGACGACCTGGGCGACGCCGCCATCCTGCCACCGCCATCAGGCCGACTCGCCTTCACCACCGACTCGTATGTGATTCGGCCCATCTTTTTCCCGGGCGGCGACATCGGCAGACTGGCGGTGTGCGGCACGGTGAATGACCTCAGCATGGTGGGCGCGCGCCCGCTGTACTTGAGCATCGGGTTCATCCTGGAAGAGGGCCTGCCTTTCGCCGACCTGGAGCGCATCGTGAAGTCGGTGGCCGAGACGGCCCGCGACGCGGGCGTGCAGGTTGTGGCCGGCGACACGAAAGTGGTGGACAAGGGCAGCGCCGACATGGTGTTTATCAACACGGCCGGCGTTGGCCTGATCGCGGACCATGTTTCCCTGGCGCCGTCGCTCATCCGACCGGGAGACGCCGTCCTGGTTTCAGGAACCGTGGGCGACCACGGGATTGCCGTCATGGCCCAGCGGGAGGGGCTGGCGTTGAGCACGTCTCTGGTCAGCGACTGCGCGCCGCTGAACGGCCTGGCGCAGGCCGTCCTGGCCTGCGGAGGCGTGCGGGTGATGCGGGACCCCACGCGGGGCGGCCTGGCGACGACGCTGGTGGAACTGGCGCAGGCGGGCGATGTCGGCCTGGAGATTGAGGAGAGCGCGGTTCCGGTCAACGAGGCCGTGCGGGGCGCGTGCGAACTCCTGGGCTTGGACCCGCTGTATGTGGCGAACGAAGGCAAGTTGGTGGCCATCGTAGCGGCGGAGGCCGCGGAGGCCGCGCTGGCTGCGATGCAGGCGCACCCGCTGGGCCGGAACGCGCGCATCATCGGGCGCGCCAGCCAGGCGCATCCGGGGCGCGTTGTGCTGAAGACCGTGCTTGGCGTGTCCAGAGTCGTGGAGATGCTGACGGGCGAACAGTTGCCGCGCATTTGCTGAGCGCGGCGCGGAAGCGATTCGTGAGGCGCGTCGGACTTGGCGGGGTCGGGGACAGCCCGCCGACTTTGACGCGCAGCAGGTTTGGCCGTATAATGCGCACACTTCGCCATTGCGTTGGAGAGAAAACCGCCATGTTGCGCAACGCAGCCAGCATGATGTTCCGTTATCCGGTGCACGCTCCCGTCTGCTCCGCCCCGTCCACGATGTGGCCTGCTCAACCCGATGCGCTTCAGCCGAGGGTGTATTGCGGGCAGTACGCGATTTAGCCGAAAGGAGGTCCCCTTGAACGACAAACTGCGAGAGGTCTTGCAAGCGCCTGTAACCGGCAAAGGAGACCTCATTCCCCTGTTGCAGAAGGCCCAGGAGGCCGAGGGGTATGTCTCCGAGGAAGCCATCTACGCCATCGCGGAGAAACTCCGCATTCCTGCAAGCGAGGTGTTCGGCGTGCTGTCCTTCTACGCGCAGTTTCGGCTGCGCCCCATGGGCAAGCACAACGTCAAAATCTGCCGGGGCACGGCCTGCCATGTGCGCGGCTCGCCGCTCATCGTTACGGCGGTAGAGAGTGAACTGCAACTGAGCGGCGAGGATACCACGCCCGACGGTCTGTTCACCGTGGAAAAGATCGCCTGCTTCGGCGCGTGCAGTCTGGCGCCGGTGATGGTTGTGGACGGGCGCACCTATGGGAACTTGAGCCCGGACAAGGCGCGCCGCCTGATTCGCAAGACCGCGGAGGAAGACCATGTATAGCGATTACGCATCCCTGCGCGCCTGGGCCGAAAGCGAAATCGCGCGCACGCGGCCCCCTGACCGCACCCGCATCCTGGTTGGCCTCGGGACGTGCGGAATTGCCGCTGGCGGCCTGGATGTCCTGGCGGCCCTGCGCGAGAAATTGGCCGACATGCCCGTGTCTGCCGAGATCGTTCCCGTGGGCTGCATTGGCATGTGTTTTGAAGAGCCCCTGGTGGACATTGTAAGGCCGGGCGAGCCTCGCATCTGCTACGCCAAAGTAACCCCCAAGAGCATCCCGACCATCTTGGAAGAGCACCTGCTTCACGACAACGTGCGCAAGGATTTGGCCTTCGCGGTCATCGGCGACGAGCCGTATGACGGCATCCCGGCCTGGAAGCAGTTGCCCTTCTTCGCCACGCAGCGGCGCACCGTGCTGCGCAACTGCGGCTTCATTGACCCCGAGTCGGTGGCCGAGTACATCGTCCGCGACGGGTATGCGGCGCTGGCGAAGGCCCTGTTTGAAATGACGCCCGAAGCCGTCATTGAGGAAGTCAAGCGGTCGGGGTTGCGTGGCCGCGGTGGTGCGGGTTTCCCGACGGGTATGAAGTGGGGCTTCTGCCGCCAGTCGCCCGGAGAGCACAAGTACGTCATCTGCAACGCGGACGAGGGCGACCCGGGCGCCTTCATGAACCGCAGTGTCCTGGAGGGCGACCCCCACAGCGTGCTGGAGGGGCTGCTCATTGCCGCCTACGCTATCGGCGCCGACCATGGCTACATCTACTGCCGCGCCGAGTACCCGCTGGCCATCGTGCGGCTGCGCAAGGCGCTGGAGCAGGCGCGCGCCCTGGGCCTCCTGGGCGAGCATATCTTCGGCACCGACTTCAGTTTTGACGTAACCATCAAGGAAGGTGCGGGCGCGTTCGTCTGCGGCGAGGAGACCGCGCTCATGGCTTCCATAGAGGGCAAGCGCGGGATGCCCCGTCCTCGCCCGCCGTTCCCCGCGCAGAAGGGCCTGTGGGGCCAGCCGACCAACATCAACAACGTGGAGACGCTGAACAACATCCCGCCCATCATCCTCAACGGCGCCGATTGGTTCGCCTCCGTCGGCACCGAGAAGAGCAAGGGCACGAAGACCTTCGCCCTGACCGGCAAGGTGGTGAACAGCAGCCTGATAGAGGTGCCCTTCGGCATGACCCTGCGCGAGGTGATTTTCGGCGTGGGCGGCGGCATCGCCAACGGCCGGCAGTTCAAGGCGGCGCAGACGGGTGGCCCCTCGGGCGGGTGCCTGTCCAGCGAGCACCTGGACTGGCCCATTGACTACGAGACGCTCACGAAGGCAGGCTCCATCATGGGATCGGGCGGCCTGGTTGTCATGGATGACTCCACCTGCATGGTGGATGTGGCGCGTTTCTTCTTGAACTTCACCCAGAGCGAATCGTGCGGCAAGTGCATCCCGTGCCGTCTGGGAACCAAGCGCATGTTGGAAATCCTGGAGCGCATCGTGGCGGGCCAGGGGAAGATGGAAGACATTGACCTGTTGCTGGAACTGGGCGAGACGGTCAAACTCGGGTCGCTGTGTGGGCTGGGCCAGACGGCTCCCAACCCTGTACTCAGCACCATCCGATACTTCCGCGACGAGTACGAGGCGCATATCAAGGAGCACCGCTGCCCCGCCAGGGTCTGCAAGGCGCTCATCACCTACCGCATTTCCGAGGAGAAGTGTACCGGCTGCACCCTCTGCGCTCGCAACTGCCCTGTGAACGCCATCAGCGGCGAGAGGAAGAAAGTACACGTGATTGACCCGGCCGTGTGCACGCGCTGCGACACGTGCCGCCAGGTGTGCAACTTTGACGCGGTCCTCGTGGAATAGCCACGGTGCTCGGATGGAAGGAGACGCAGACATGACCATTACGCTGACCGTAGACGGCAAGAAGGTAACGGTAGAAGACGGAGCCACGATTCTGGATGCGGCCAAGAGGGCAGGCGTGTACATCCCCACCCTGTGCGCCGATGAAGCACTCTTGCCCTTCGGCGCGTGCCGCCTGTGCCTGGTGGAGGTGCAGGGCGACCGCAGGCCCATGCTCCCGGCCTGCACCACGCCCGCCACCGACGGCATGGTCGTGCGCACCTCCAGCGCCATCATTGACAAAACGCGGCGCAACGTCGTGGAACTCCTGCTGTCCGATCACCCCGAGGATTGCCTGACCTGCCCGCAGAACGACCGCTGCGACCTTCAGCGGGTGGCGGCCTACGTGGGCGTCCGCACCAACCGATTCCGCGGCGAAAAGCACGCTTATCCGGTTGACGACTCCAACCCGTTCTACCACCGCGACCTGAATCGCTGCATCCTGTGCGGCAAATGCGTGCGAACCTGCGACGAGATTCAACAACTCGGCGCCATCAACTTCGCCTATCGCGGCTTCCGCACCAAGATCGCGACGGTGCTGGACCGGCCCGTGGCGACCTCCACCTGCGAATCGTGCGGGCAGTGCGTGGACAAGTGTCCGGTGGGCGCGCTGTACCCGGAGGCGTGGCTGCGGTACGGGCTGCCCGCCGCCGAGACGAAGACCATCTGCCCCTACTGCGGCGTGGGGTGCGGCCTCATCCTCCAGACGCGCGGCAACACGGTGGTAGGGGTGCGCGGCGACCCCGACAACCCCGTGAACCGTGGCCGCACCTGCGTCAAGGGGCGATTCGGGTACGAGTTCATCAACCATCCTGACCGCCTGAAAAAGCCGCTTATCAAGAAGGACGGGGCTTTCGTGGAATCTACCTGGGACGGGGCGCTTGACCTCGTGGCCCAGCGGTTGGCATCGGCGGTGCGCGAGCACGGCCCCGACGCGGTGGCGCTGCTCACATCTGCGAAGTGCACCAACGAGGAGAACTACCTGCTCCAGAAATTCGCCAGGGGGGTGCTGGGGACGCACAATGTGGACCATTGTGCGCGTCTCTGACACAGCAGCACCGTGACCGGTCTGGTCACAGCATTCGGCTCCGGGGCGATGACCAACTCCATTGCCGATATGAAGGAGGCCAAAGCCTTCCTTATCATCGGCTCCAATACCACCGAGCAGCACCCCATCATCGGGCTGAATATCCGCAAGGCGGTGCGCGAGGGGGCGAAACTCATCGTCGTGGACCCCCGCAGCACGGACTTGGCGCGGCGCGCCAACATCCACCTGCCGATTGAGCCGGGCGGCAACATCGCCCTGCTGAACGGCCTGGCGCACATCATCCTGAAAGAGGGATGGGAAGACAAGGAGTTCATCGCCTCCCGCACCGAGGGGTTTGACGAGTGGCGGGCGGTGGTGGACAAGTACACACCCGAACGGGTCAGCGAGATCACCGGCGTCCCGGTGGAGCGCCTGTACGAGGCAGCCCGCCTGTACGCCACGGCGAAGCCCGCCGCGCTGGTGTACGCCATGGGCGTAACCCAGCACACATCCGGCCACCAGGGCGTGCAGGCGTGCGCGAATCTGCAGATGCTCACGGGCAACATGGGCATCCGCGGGGGCGGCGTCAACCCGCTCCGCGGCCAGAACAATGTCCAGGGCGCGTGCGATGTGGGCTGCCTGCCCGATTTCTTCCCCGGCTATCAGCGCGTCGTGGACGAAAAGGCCCGCGAGAAGTTCGCCCAGGCGTGGGGCGCGACCTTTGGCGACAGGCCCGGCCTCACCATCGTGGAGATGCTCAACGCCGCCGAGCAGGGACGGCTGAAGGCGCTCTACGTTACGGGCGAAAACCCGGTCATGAGCGACCCCGACAGCCAGCACGTAGTCCATTGCCTGGAGAGCCTGGACTTCCTCGTGGTGCAGGACATCTTCCTCTCCGAAACGGCTCGCTTGGCCGACGTGGTGCTTCCCGCCGCGTCGTTTGCGGAAAAGGCGGGCACGTTCACCAACACGGAGCGGCGCGTCCAGTTGATTCGCCCCGCGATTGACCCGCCGGGCGAGGCGCGCTCCGACTGGGAGATCGTCGCCGACCTGGCCCGCCGAACGTTGAAGGCGCTCGGCCGGATGCCAGACGGACCCTACGCGGGCTGGGACTACGCTTCGCCGGCCGACATCATGGAGGAAGTCGCGGCGCTGGCACCCATCTACGGCGGCATCCGCCACAGTCGGCTGGAGAACGGCGGCATCCAGTGGCCGTGCCCATCGCCCGATCACCCGGGCACGCCCATCCTGCACGTCGGCAAGTTCTCGCGCGGCCTCGGCAAGTTCAACCCGGTGGACTACGTGCCTCCGGCCGAGACGCCAGATGAAGCCTATCCGCTCATCCTCACCACCGGCCGGAGGCTGGAACACTATCACACCGGCACCATGACGCGCCGCGTGGCGGGGTTGAACAAACTAGCCCCGGAGGAGCGCGTGGAGATCAACGCCGAGGACGCAGCGCGGTTGAGAATCGCGGACGGCGACTGGGTGGTCGTGGAATCGCGGCGCGGACGGGTGAAGGCGCGGGCGGCGGTAGGGCACCGGTGCAGGCCGGGCGTCGTCTTCATGACGTTCCACTTCGCCGAGGCGCTGGGCAACGTGTTGACCCACGCGGCGCTGGATCCCGTGTCCAAGATCCCAGAGTTCAAAGTCGCGGCAGTTCGAGTGCACAAGGCATCTCCGTAAGCCACGGGTTTGCCTCTTCGCTATCGGTTGCGGCGCTGTGGCCTCGGCCCGGCGCCGCGTATCTTTGTTTGACATCGCGGGTTTTTGCGGTAAGATACACCCCAAAGGCAGAAGGCGTATGTGGCGTCGCATTCTCGCGCAAATCGGACGAGGGCAGCGCACCCCTATCCCTCCCAGGCCCCTGGGCATCGCTCAGGGGCACATGCACCACGGGGAGGTAGGGCGGCGATAGCGTTCGCCCACGATGGAACCATGTCGTTCGTCTTGAACATGCCTCCCTCACGGGAGGCGTTTTGTTAGGCATACAAAGCGGAAAGGGATATCCAAACAATGGAAGAGACAGTCCAACAAGCGCGGTTGGCCTTCATCGGCAGCGGCACCATGGCCGAGGCCATGATTCAGGGCATTTTGCGGTGCGGGGTTACGGCGGCGGGCCACATCTGGGCGAGCGGCCCCCGCAAGGAGCGCGCCGCCGAGTTGACCGCCAAGTACGGCATCCACGCCACGACCGACAACCGCGAGGCCGCCCGCAATGCCGATGTCGTCGTCCTGTCGGTCAAGCCGCAGCGGCTCCGCATGGTCCTGCACGAACTTCGCGGCACGGTGCGGCCCGAGCAACTCGTCATGTCCATCGTGGCGGGCGCGAAGGTCTCCTACATCGCGCAGACGCTGGGCGCTCCGTCCGTCATCCGCGTGATGCCCAACACGCCCGCGCAGATCGGCGAGGGGATTTCGGTGTGGTTCGCCACGCCCCAGGTTACGCCCGAGCAGCGGGAGTTGGGGCGCAGGATTCTGACCGCCCTGGGCGAAGAGATTGAGGTGGACGAGGAGCGGTACCTGGACATGGCGACGGCGGTGAGCGGCACCGGCCCGACCTACGTGTTCCTCATCATGGAGGCGCTGGTGGACGCGGCGGTGCACCTGGGATTCTCGCGGCGCATCGCCGAGGCCCTGGTTACGAAGACCGTCCTGGGGTCGGTGCTGTTCGCCCGCCAGTCCAATCTGCACCTGGCGCAACTCCGCAACATGGTAACCTCGCCAGGCGGGACGAGCGCCGAGGCCATCTACCAACTGGACAAGGGCAGCATCCGCACGGTGCTGTCCAAGGCCGTCTGGGCGGCCTACCAGAAGTCCAAATTGCTGGGCGAGTCGCTGTCGCAGGAATCCGAGCCGGAAGCCCGCCCCAACGGCAGCCCGCCGTCGGAAAAGTTGGAATCGTAATTCGGAGCAAGGTGCGACATCAGGAGGCAGAGGTGGCCATCCGGTACAAGGTTCTCGCTGGCGGGCGCAGGCCCGTGAAGACCGGCGCGGCCTACGACCTGTTCGCCCGCCTGGACGCGCCGCTTGTGCTGAACGGCCCCACGCTCGTGCCGCTGGGCATCGCGCTGGAACTGCCGCCGGGCTATGGCGCCATAGTCAAGGCGCGGTCCAGCGCGCCGCTCCGCCACGGCTACGAGGCGCATGTCGGCCTGCTTGACCCCGAATTCAACGGGCGCGAGGTCTGCACGATTTTGGAGCCACTCCCTGGCGCGGGGCCGGTTACGATTCACCCCGGGGACCGCGTCGCCCAGATGTGGGTGCAGCGCATGGACGTGGAACTGGCAGAGACGGACGAGGACATTCCGCTAGGCCCCAAGGAGGGGTTCGGGAGCACCGGCAAGTAGCATGGCGACAGGGTTGCGTTGGGCTGGGGTTGCCGTCGCCTACGTCGGCGTGATGGCGGGGCTGGCGGCGTTGGCGACGTGGAGCGCCGACGCGGCCTACGGCGTGGCGCTCGTGTTGCCGCTCCCGTTCCTGTTTGGCCTGTTCCGAAGCCACGCCATGCCCGCCTCGCTCGCGCCGTGGTGGGCCGGCCTGGCGCTCTGGGCCTTCGTCGTGCTGTCGCGGGCGGCCGCAATGGCGCTGGTGGCCGCCGGCCTCGTCCCGTTTCGCGTGAGTTGGGAGATTTCTATCGCGGCCACCGGCAGTTTGTTCCCCCTTGTGGCCCTGGCGATCCTGCTGGGCGAGCGGGCGGGCGGCGAGGCCTTTGGGTTCACGGGGCGGCGCGCCTTGCGGCAGGTCTTGCTGGGCGCGGGCCTGGCGCTGGCGCTGCAGGCGATCATGCGCGCGCCGCTTGTGGCGACCGGCCAGTTGCGCCTGGGCGATGCCCAATTTGCGGCGCTGGCCCAGAGTTTCCCCGTGGAGTTGATGACGATCGCCCTGGGCGAGGAAAGCCTGTTCCGCGGCTACATGCAGATCACCCTGCAGCGGCGCTACCCCTGGTGGTTCGCCACCTTCCTGGCGTCGGTGCTGTTTGGCCTCTGGCATCTCCCCGGCGCGCTCTTCGTGCCCAACGTGCTGGCCCTGTTCGGCGTCGTGGGCTTCCCCTTCGCCTTCGGGCTGCTGGCCGGCGTCATGTTCCGACTCACGGGTTCTATCGTGGGGCCGGTGGTGGCCCATGCCCTGTACAACGCCGTCAACGCGATGTTCTACTAGGCGGCGCTGCGGGAACGCCCCGTGTTCGGCCTAGGTGATCTTCGCGCCGAAGGGCACCAGCGACAGGCGGAGCAACTTCATGTGCTGCCTGGCGAAGGGCAGCCCGATGATGGTGATGGCGCACAGCAGGGCGAAGACCAGATGCACCGCCGCCACTTCCAGCCCGCCGAACACCAGCCACAGGATATTCAGCAGGATGGGCAGCAGCCCCTTCGCCGAGCCCCTGGAGTCAATCTCCTTGCCGAACGGCGCCAGGGCCATCCACGCCAGTTTGAAGCATTGCACGCCGAACGGGATTCCCACGATGGTGGCGCACAGCATGATCCCGCCGATGAGGTAGCACAGCGACACGAGGATGCCGCCGCCCAGGAAGATCCACAGCAGATTGCCGATGAGACTCATGGTGCTCTCCTTTCGTGGTCGGAGGGCGACTCGCGCATCGCCCCCACCGCATGGTACAAATCCACCAACTGGCGGGCCGCCCTGTCCCAGGTGAACATCCGCGCCCGTTCCGGCCCGCGCCCCGCCAATTCGCGGGCCAGCGCCGCGTCGCTCAGGATGCGCTCCATGCCCGCCTTGATCGCGCCCGTGTCGGTGGGCGACACCTGGAGCGCCGCATCTCCCACGACTTCGGGCAGCGACGACGTGTCCGAGACCAACGTCGGCACGCCGCAGGCCATGGCTTCCAGCGGCGGTATCCCAAACCCCTCGTACAGCGACGGGAACGCGAACAAGGCTGCGCCCGAATACACGGCGGGCAGGTCTTCGTCGGCGATGTACCCGGGGAAAATCACCTCGTCCTGCAGGCCCAGGGCGGCGATGCGGTCAAAGACCGGCTGGTACAGCCACCCCTTCGCCCCCACAATGGCCAGTTTGTGCGGATATCCGGCCTGCCGCAGGGCGTGGTAGGCATCCAGCAGGCGCACCAGGTTCTTGCGCGGCTCAATGGTGCCCACGTACAGGATGTACGCCTCGGGCAGGCGGTACGCCGCGCGCACCCGGCGCAGGGTCTCCGCGTCGCGCACCGGATGGAAGCGCGCGTCCACGCCGTTGTAGATGACGGTGATTTTCTCTTCGGGCGTGCCGTAGATGCGGATGGCATCCTTCTTGGTGCATTCGGACACGGCGACGATGGCGTCGGCGCGGCGCAGGAATCGCGGGAACATCAAGTTCAGAAACCAACGGTTCAGCGGCAGGTGGAACTCCGGGAACAGCAGCGGGATGAGGTCGTGCAGCGTGAACACCGTGCGGATTCGCCGGAAATAGGGCAAGAGGTGATCGGTGCCGTGGAACAGCGCCACGCCCGGCACCAGGCCGTCCTGCGGGACGCGGGCGTAGTGGGCCAGCAGGACGCTCATGCGCCAGGGCTTGGCGGGCCACGGGACGGAGTAGGTGGGCAGGTGGGCCAGGCTGGGCGGGACCTGCCCCCGCGACGGCTGGTACGTGAAAAGGGTGTAGTCGTTGAGAATGTCCAGCCGATGGGCGCGCTCGGCCAGTTCGCGGGCGTGGCGGCCCAGCCCTGCCTTGCGGTGTGCTGCTGGCGAGATGTCTATGCAAATCCGCATTCGTGCGTCTCCCGTGCCGACACAGGCGTTGGCACGAGTGTACTACAGCCGCGCGTGGGCGCAAATGGGGGCCTACGGCTGCACTCGCCATCGGTTGGCGGCGCAATGCCAAGCCACGTAGGGCGGCTTTCCATAGCCGCCGACGACAGAGGGCAGGTGTGGAAACCGATCCTGCACTCGCCATCGGTTGGCGGCGCAATGCCAAGCCACGTAGGGCGGCTTTCCATAGCCGCCGCGGGCAGAGGGCAGGTGTCCACGGTGCGACGCACTTCCGGAAGTGCGTCGCACCGTGGCCGCCAACACAAGTTCGTAGGGCGGCTTTCCATAGCCGCCGACGACAGAGGGCAGGTGTGGAAACCTGCCCTACGCTCTTTGCGTTTCATGCTGCCGCTCATCGGTCTGACAAGTTTCCACCACAATGTGCACACTACCTGCTACCGCTCGCGCACGAACCGCGCCGCCCACTTCCCCACGGATGGCGACAGGCGGGCCAGCATGTCTCGGTCTTCGGCGTCCAGCGGCTTGAGGGCGGCGAAGCACACGGCGAAAACCACAAGGAACACCCCCGCGCCCCGCGCCAGTCCCCACAGGCCGCCGCCCGTGGCGAAGTGCGATGCCAGGGTAGCCACTGCGCTGCCGGCCCCCACCGCCAGGGCGAACCCCAGCGGGTACCCCGCGTGGGTCGCCCGCATGACCAGGAACACCTCGGCGGCGGTGGTGAGGATGCCGCAGAATCCCGTGGCGGCCACCGCCCCCACCGCGCCCCATCGGGGGATCAGCGCGATGGCCAGGGCGACGTTCAGGACGCCCGTGGCCACCCGCAGCCCCAAGGCCCACCCCTCGCGCCGCATGGCGTACAGCGTGCCGGTGCTGGTTCCCCCGCCCAGGAATCGGTTCGCCACCGTGAACAGCGCATAGACTTGCAGGAGCAGAGCGGCTTCCCGATAGGTCTCGCCGTACAGCGCCACCAGTTTCGCGGCGTGGAGCGCGCAGAACGCCAGCACGGGCACCGACAGGAGCATGGTTACCTTCGTGAAGGCGCGCCACGCGGCGGCCAGGTCGCGCATGCTCTTGGCCGCCACCTCGGCCATCGCCGACAGGCCCACGCCTTCCAGGCCCATGAGGAGCGCCGTCCCCGCGATGGTGGTGAGCGTCGCCGCCAGGTTGTAGAAGCCGATTTGGACGCTGTCGCGCAGCAGAAGGCCGATGAGCGCCACATCGGACTGTTGCCCCAGCACGTAGTTCAGCCCGTTGATGATGCCGGTGTTCACGGCGAAACGGTGGACGCGGCCCATGGGCAGGGGCGCGGCAGGCCCCCGCAGGAAGCGCGCCGTGTACACCAGGTACGCGACGGATGCCAGGGCCGCCGTCGCGCCCAGGAGCAGGAGCATCGCCTGCGCCCCGTAGCCGCGCTGCAACAGGTACCACGCCGCCGCGTAGTTGACCACCTGCACGCCGACGCGAACCAGCGCCACGAGGCGCACTTCCAGTCGCCCCACCCAGAAATACGCCAGGAGATTGGCGACGTTGAACCAGAACAGGTAGGGGAGCACCCACACGACGGCGGAAGCCACGGGGCCTGTCCAGCGCGACAGAAGCGGCGCGCCCACAGCCCCCAGCACCACCAGGCAGGCCATGACGAGCGCCCGCATGGCCAGCGTTCGGCGCAGCAGGAATCGCTGCCGGGCCGGGTCATCCAGGAGCGCGGGCACAAAGTTGTTCAGGGCCTGCTCGTAGCCCAGTGCCCCCAGCAACGTGCCCGCCACGAAGACGCTGTAGGCGAAGGAATAGACGCCGAATTCCCCTGGCCCCAGGCGCTTGGCGATGAGGCTGACGAACAGGAAGCGGATGGCGTACTCGCCGATGCGCCCCGCGTAGTTCCAGAACAGCCCCCTGCCGAAACGTGCGGGGAGGTCGCCGTTCACGGTTGCGCTCCCCGTCTGGTGGCGTGGCGGAGGAAAACCGACTCGGTGTCGGCGATCATCCTGTCCAACGTGAACCGCGCGAGCACCGTTTGTCGGGCGGCCTGGGCGATGGCGGCGCGCGCGGCGGGATCGCGGGCCAACGAGGCCGCGAGGGTAGCCGCCTCGCCCTCGCTGCCCAGCGGCACCAGAAATCCATTGTCGCCGTGGGAGATGAGCGAAACGACCCCGCCGACGGCGCTGGCGACCACTGGGCAGCCGCACGCCATCGGCTCTGCGACGGCGTATGAGAACGCCTCGGTGTGGATGGAAAGCATCAGCACGATGTCCGCCGCATTGTACACGGCGGGCATCTGCTCATGCGGGACGTAGCCCAGCCAGCGAACGCGGTCGGCCAGGCCCAGCGACGCCGCCTGCTGGCGCAGCCAGGCCTCGTCGGGGCCGCTGCCTGCGATGACAACCGTGGGCGCCAGGCCCTGCTCCACGAGCGACGCCGCCACGCGCAACGCCCGATGGTGCCCCTTCGCCTGCTCTAGCCGTCCCGCCGTCAGGAGCACCAGCGCGTCGTCCGCGAGGCCCAGTTGGGCGCGCAATGCCCGCCGCGCCGAGGCGTCTGGTCGGAACCTCGTGGCGTCCACACCGTTGGGCACGACCGCTACCCTGCTGCTGGGGATGGACAGTTCGCCGATCGCGTCTTCGGCCAATTGCGGGCTGACGCAGATGACGCTGGCCGCGCGCTGCGCCGTGGCGCGGAACATGCGCCCGAAGAGGAAGGTGCGCGCGGCGAAGCGGACGAGGCGATACGCATGGCGGGGCGAGTCGCCCCATTGGCGTCGCATGGCGCGCCATTCGCCCAGGGGCGTGCCGTGGAGGATGGCGACGCACGGGATGGGCCGCTGTCGGGCTGGCAGACGCAGGTAGCCGTAGGCTCCGATGCCCTGGCTCCAGACGATGTCCACGGGGTCGGCCCTGTGCACGCGGGCAAGCGCAGCGGCGCTCTCCCGCCACCACGCGACGGCGTAGGCACGGTCGGCGCTGTGGGGCAGAAACAGCGTGCGGACGCCTGGGGCCTGGGTTTCGGTCTCGCCCCGCGGGTGGCGCGTGGTGATGATGGTGATGCGATGCCCCCGCTCCACCAGGCCCTGGCACAAATCCGCAGCGTGCCGCTCCAAGCCGCCCCCGATGTGCGCCAGGGTGGTGCGGGTCATCAGGCAGATGTGCACGGCGCCCTCCTAGCGGGCGGGGTCGCCGTCGCGCCCGCTCAACATGCTCTCCACCCTGGCCACCACCATGTCTATGGCGATGGTATTGAACCCGCCTTCGGGGATGATGACATCGGCGTAGCGCTTGCTGGGCTCCACGAATTCCAGGTGCATGGGGCGCACGGTCTCCAGGTACTGCTGGCACACCGACTCCATGGTGCGCCCCCGCTCGGAGATGTCGCGCTTCAGGCGGCGGATGAAGCGGATGTCGGGATCGGTGTCCACGAAGATTTTGACATCCATCAGGTCGCGGAGCGCCTTGTCGGCGAAGATGAGGATGCCCTCCACCAGCACAACCTGGCGGGGTTCCACGGTGCGCGTCTCGCGCAGGCGCGTGTGCGTCGTGAAGTCGTAGATGGGGATTTCCACGGCCCGACCCTCGCGCAGGGCCAGGATGTGCTGGATGAGCAGTTCGTTTTCCAGCGAGTCGGGGTGATCGTAGTTGAGGCGGGTTCTCTCCTCAAAGGGCAGGTCGCTGCGGTCGCGGTAGTACGAGTCGTGCTGGATGTACGCGATGCGTTCGCGCCCCACGCGATCCAGAATCGCCTGGGATACGGTCGTCTTGCCCGAGCCGCTCCCCCCTGCCACACCGATAACTACCACTCCCATGGATTCCCTCCTCGGACTCTCACCAGGCCACGAAGGACAACCCAGGCCATGCGGCGGCGATCCAGTCGGCGGCGAAGGCCCCCACCAGCATCAGGCCCACGCCCGCCCATTCCGCCGCCAGGCCCCACTCCAACGCGTCGCGGCGAAGAAACCTCCCCGCCACGACGCAGAGCCAACCCGCCACCATCAGGTTCAGGCGCGGGTCGTTGCGCCAGGCGACGCCCCAGTTGAGCCAGGCCCACGCCGCCGTCAGGACGAAGCCGACGCCCATCAGGGCGATGCTGGCGAACTCGGCGGGCCGCTGCCCCTGGCGCGAGTCGCGCGCGCCCAACGTGCCCAGCAGGGCCGCCATGCACCCGCCCACGCCCAGCGCGTGCAGGCCCGCCTGCGCGGCGTAGAGGAGCGTCTGCTGGGCGGGAACGGCGGGCGCGGCGGCGGGCCTGGCCGTCCAGACATGCGTGAGGGCGGCCAACGCCAGCGCCAGGGGGCCGATCAGCGACGCCCTGCCCCGCTCCGACATCGGCGCAAGCGCCAGCAACCCGACCGCGCCTGCGGCCAGGAAGTCGGCCTCGCCCACGAAGAGCGCCCTGCGCTCCAGGAGCGCCTCGGCGAGCAGGTGGGCCGCCGCAAGCGCCGCAGCCGCCCACGCGAGGGCGCGGATCACCGCCTGCGCACGCGGCACGTGCCGCGCGTAGGCCGCAAGCCAGAGCGCCACCCCCGCCAGCGATGCGGCGTAGGCCAGGCCCAAGAGCACCGTGCTGGAGTTCACCGATAGTCCCATCCAACCTTCCCCGTGCGAGGCGTGCGCGGGCGCAAAAGCCGCCTACCCAAGCGCCTCGCGGATCACGTCTGCGGTGTCGGCGTCGCTCGCCCAAAACCGAAGGGCAGCGCGATTGGCCGCCTGCGTCGCCTGCACGACGGCGGCGCGCGCCGAGGCCCACGCGGATGCCAGGCCGCAAACCACGGCGAGCACCGCCCCCGCCCACAAAGGATAGCGCGAAGGGTCGCGGATGGCAACTGCCGCAGGATACTGCCCCGCCGCGAAGCGGTAGGTGATGCCGTTGGATGCGGCCGTCCCCTCGTCCGAGAATGTCCCTTCGTGGGCGGGCTGGATGTCCGTGCCGTGGAAAATCTGGAACAGGAATGTGGGCGCGCCCCCGTCGGCGTCGGGGTTCAGGGCGATGCGGATGGTATCGCCCACGTCGGGGGCGGCGAAGTACTGTTCGGGCTGATCCTCGTCAAACCGCAGGAAGAGCGTCCCCACGGCGGACGATTCCCCCGCCGCCTGGAGCGACACGGGGGCGCCCCCGTCGTCGGTCGCGCTGACGACGACGCCGGCGAACGACCGCGTCCGGTGCAGCGTCAGGTCCCCTGCCCACAGCGGACGTTGCGGGCCGATGAGCCCCTGCGCCCTCACGTCGCCTTCAGGCCCCAGCAGGAGAACGGGCCACAGCGCCCCCTGCGCCCCATCTCCCAGCGACACCGACCATCCGGGGCGCAGCGCCAGGGTCGCGGCCTCCCCCGGCCCGAGCGCGAGTTCCTCCGAGCGGGACACGCGCCCCGAAAGCAACAGCGCGGCCGCAACCAGCAGAAGGCCGAAGGCAGCGCCCGCGCGGAGTCCCCACGCCCAGCCGTCGCGCACGGCGTGGAGTTGCAGCGCCTCGCCCGTGGACTCCGTGCGGGTGCGATAGCCGGCCCGCGCCAGGGCCGCGTCCACCGACGCTAACACCTGCGCCGCGCTCCCATCAGCAACCCGCTGGCCCTGCGCGCGACGCGGGAGGCTGCTGGCGTCGGTCTTCGCGTATTGGAGCGCGCGATGCAGGTTCTGGGCGAGATGGAGGAGCAGAACGAACACGCCAAGCCCCAGCGTCCCCTTCCAGAGCAGCGAGTCGGCGATCTGGAACATCCCCAGGGCGCGCAGCGTGGGGCCGGGCGCGCCCCAGCGGGCGGCGGCTTCGGCCAGCCAGCGGAGTTGCGCGGCGGAGTCTGCGCCCGTGGTGGGGGCCTGGGGGAAGATGCCTGCCAGGAGGAACACGAACGCGACAAGGATGATGAGGATGGCTGCACAGCGGGGAGAAATCAGGAATTCCCAAACGCGCTCCCATCCCCCCGCGCGGTCATCGGTGGGCGTGGAGGCGGCGGGTTGTTCGGACCGAGCGGCCACCGGATCCTCCTGCTGGCGCATGCCTATAGACAAGCCCTGACCCGGCGTGCGGTCAGGGCTCGCTAAGGATCGTGGAGCCACCCATCGGAATTGAACCGATAACCGGGCGCTTACGAAGCGCCTGCTCTGCCGATTGAGCTAGGGTGGCCCAGAAGTATCGGCGAAACGACGGGTTCCCTTTGCCAACCCGCACCGTGCCGCGGTGCTTGAAACGTCGTCGCGGGGCCATTATAGCAGGATTCCCGCGGCCTGACAAATCCGCGCCACACCCGACGAAGTTCGCTTTCGCCGCCGGGGCTATCCACGAATAACACGAATTCGCACGAATGGAGGCCAGGGGCAGGTATGGAAACCTGCCCCTACTGTTCCCCAATTCGCGTGGATTGGCGTGATTCGCGGTTACAGTTCAGGTGCGACGCACTTCCGGAAGTGCGTCGCACCTGTGCCCCTGCGGACAAACTCTTGAACTGACGCGCTGACACGTTTGACTTGCGCAATCCGAAACGGCGTGGTATAATCTGTTTGTTATTACGATTGCGCTGGAGAAAAGTGGGCGTCCCCCACTTTTCTTGTTGTGAGGCATTTGCGCCGCGCCGAGCGGTCGCAGGAGGTAGGGGACGTATCTATGAAGAGCGAGTTCATACAGGCCATCAACCAGGTGTGCGCCGAGCGGAACCTGCCCAAGGACGTGGTCCTTGAGGCGGTGGAGGACGCGCTGGTCTCCGCCTACAAGCGGAACTTCCACGACTGCGGGAACGTGGTGGCGAAGATAGACAACCAGACGGGCGAGGTCAAACTGTTCGCGGTCAAAGACGTCGTGGACAGCGTCTCTGACCCCGACACGCAAATCGCCCTCAAAGACGCGCGAAGCATCAATCCCGACGCCGCCGTGGGCACGCAGGTGATGGTGGAATGCACCACGCCCAAGGACTTCGGCCGCATCGCAGCGCAGGCCGCCAAGCAAGTGATCCTTCAGCGCATCCGCGAGGCCGAGCGCGACACGCTCTACCAGTCCTACGCGGACCGCGTGGGCGAGATGATCAACGCCTCGGTGCAGACGGCCGAGCCGGGCCTGGTAACGGTGAACCTGGGCAAGACCGAAGGGGTCATGCCCAGGGGCGAGATGATCCCCGGCGAGCGGTACAGGCCGACCCAGCGCCTGCGGGTTGTCATTGTGGACGTACAACGTGGCACCCGCGGCCCGGAAATCATCGTGAGCCGCGCGCACCGCGACCTGCTCCGCCGCCTGCTGGAGATGGAAGTCCCCGAGATTCTCAACGGGGCGGTGGAAGTCAAGGCCATCGCGCGCGAGGCCGGATCGCGCTCCAAGGTGGCCGTGGCGTCCAAGCAGCCGCGCCTGGACCCCGTAGGGGCCTGCGTGGGCCAGCGTGGATACCGCATCCAGAACATCGTCAACGAACTGAACGGCGAGAAGATTGACGTGGTGGCGTGGAGCGCGGACACGGCGACGTTCATCGCCAACGCGCTGAGCCCGGCCAAGCCCACCGAGGTCATCCTGGACGAAACCGCCGAGGGCGGCAAGACGGCTACCGTCATCGTGCCCGACAAGCAATTGTCGCTGGCGATCGGCAAGGAAGGCCAGAACGTGCGCTTGGCGGCCAAACTCACCGGCTGGCGCATTGACATCAAGAGCGCGTCGGAGTGGGAAGAGGAGCAGCGCCACGCCCAGGAGAAAGCCCAGGCCGTGTCCGAGGATCTCCTGGCGAAGGCCGAGGCGATCCTGTTGGGCAAAGCAGAGCCGCAGGTCAGCGCCGAACCCGCCGAGGTAGCCGCGGAGGTGGCCGAGGCCCCGCAGGCTGAGCCCGAGCCTGCCGCCGAGGCCGCGCCTGCGGTGGCGGAAGCGCCCGTCGCGGAGGAGGGCGCGCCGGTTGAGGCCGCCCCCGAAGCGGAGCCCGCGCCTGCGGCGGAGGTGGCCGAAGCGCCGACGCCCGAACCCGAGGCGCAGCCGGAAGCCGCCGCAGTCCCGCTCGTGAGCGAGGCGCTGCCGATCCGAATTGAGGTTGACGAACTGGCGTTTGACGACGAGGGCGAAGGCGAGTCCGAGGAAGAGGCCGGCAAGCGCGCCAAGAAGAAGTTCAAGAAGGGGCGCGCGGCAACACCGCAACCCACCGAGGTCGTCCCGCGGCGCAAGCCCAAGCCGGCCGGCCGCCGTCGCGATTGGGGCGACGACTGGGAAGAAGAGTTGTAGGAACTCCTACAGGTAAGCCATGCGACGCAAACACGTTCCGCAACGCACCTGTGTGGGGTGCGGGGAAACGCGAAGCAAGCGGGAACTCACGCGCATCGTGAGGATGCCCGACGGCACCGTGGACATAGACCCGACGGGCAAGAAGCCCGGGCGCGGGGCTTACCTGTGCAAGCAGGTGCGCTGCTGGCAGCAGGCGCTGGCCAAAGGCGCTATCAGCCGCGCGCTGGGCGTCGTCCTTCCGGATGATGTGAAGGCGAGATTGCAGGATCAGTTGCATCTCCTACAATTGGAGGGGAGCCTTTCCGGTGATGAGGAGCCGGAGCCATGACGGGAATCGGGCTTGATTCCCGCGGCTGGGAATCGGAAGTTCGTGGGTTATGGGAGCAGGTACGGTTGAGGGGTGTCATGAGACTCTGATGTAACTCGCGTGCATCGGCGCACCCTAATAGCCTGTGTCAACCCTGCTCCTTCGCGCCGGCCTGCGGTCAGCGGGCGGCCGACCTGTTTGTCATTCAGGGCGAACTGAGCAGGGTTTTTTCGTACCCGTTCACCGCAGAACCTGCTCTGGCCCTTGTGGTTTTCTATACTTCGGCCCGCAGGGCTTGTACGGAGACGTTTCGCGGCGCGGGCCGAATCAGGAGGGGGTGGATATGGCGAAGGACAAGAACAAAAACGCAACTCGGAAGATCGCGGCGGGCACTACGGCGGCGCCGGCCTCCAGACCGCAGGGCGGCAGTCCCGCCGGGGCGAAAAGCCAACCGGAAGCCCCGGCCGCGCCTTCCGTGATTGAACTGCCCAGCAGCCTGACGGTGCGCGACCTGGGCCATGCCCTGGGCGTCAGCCCGATTGAGGTCATGAAGAAACTGATCGGGTTCGGCATCATGGCCAACATCAACGAACTGATTGACTACGACACGGCGGCGATTGTGGCCTCCGAGATGGGGTTTGAGACGCGCGAGCAGAAGGCCGAAGAGGAGAAAGCGCCGGAGGTCGCGCCGGTTCAGTTGCCCAGGTGGCGGGACATCCAGGACGAGCGCCCCGAGGATTTGCGGCCCCGGCCCCCGGTCGTTACGGTCATGGGGCACGTGGATCACGGGAAGACCTCGCTGCTGGACGCCATCCGCAACACCAACGTCGTGGAAGGGGAGGCCGGTGGCATCACCCAGCACATCGGCGCCTATCAGGTGGAACTGGAGGGGAAGAAGATCACCTTCCTGGACACGCCGGGCCACGAGGCTTTCACCGCCATGCGCGCGCGGGGCGCCCAGGCCACCGACATCGTCGTGCTGGTGGTGGCGGCGGATGACGGCGTGCAGCCCCAGACCAAAGAGGCCATTGCCCACGCGCGGGCGGCGCAGGTGCCCATCATCGTCGCGCTCAACAAGATAGACAAGCCGGAGGCCAACCCGGAGGTGGTCAAGCGGCAATTGGCCGATCTGGGCCTGCTGGTGGAGGAGTGGGGCGGCAACGTCATTTGCGTGCCCGTCTCGGCGAAGAGGCGAATCAACATAGAGGAACTCCTGGAGAACATCCTGTTGGTGGCCGAAGTGGCCGAGTTGAAGGCAAACCCGTTCCGACCGGCGACAGGGGTTGTGGTGGAGAGCCGCCTGGACAAGACGCGGGGCCCAGTGGCAACCCTGCTGGTGCAGCGCGGCACGCTCCGTGTCGGCGACAATCTGGTCATCGGCGAGATCGCCGGGCGCGTCCGCGCCATGTTTGACGACAAGGGCCGCGCTGTTTCCGAGGCCACGCCATCCACGCCGGTGATGATCCTCGGCTTGAGCGAAGTCCCCAAAGCGGGCGACCTGTTTGAGGTGGTGGAAGACGAGCGCACCGCCAAGGCCATCGCCGCCGAGCGCGCCCAGCAGCGTCAGCAGGCGGCGGCCGCCCGCCCCGCACGCGTAACCCTGGAAGAGGTCTTCGCGCGCATGCAGGAGGGCAAGGCCAAGGAACTCAACATCATCCTCAAGGCCGACGTGCAAGGGTCGCTGGAGCCGATTGAGTCCTCGCTGCAGAAACTCGGCTCCGAAGACCTGAAGGTGCGGATTCTGCACAGCGCCATCGGGAACATCGGCGAGTCGGACGTGATGCTGGCGTCGGCCTCGTCGGCCATCGTCATCGGGTTCAACGTGTCGGTGGATGCGGCGGCCCGCGCCCTGGCCGAGCAGGAAGGGGTGGACATCCGCCTGTACAACGTCATCTACCAACTGGTGGAGGACGTGGAGAAGGCCCTGACGGGCATGTTGGAGCCGACGTACCAGCAGGTGGTTACAGGCCACGCCGAGGTGCGCGCCGTCTTCTCCATTTCCAAGCGGGGCAAGGTGGCGGGCTGCTACATGACCGACGGCCAGGTTACGCGGGCTTCCTCGGTGCGGGTGATCCGCGGCGGGCAGGTCCTGTTTGACGGGCGCATCGCCTCGCTCAAGCGGTTCACCGAGGATGTGAAGGAAGTCAGCGCGGGATACGAATTCGGCATCGGGCTTGAGAAGTACGAAGACTTCCAGGTGGGCGACGTGCTGGAGTTCTACAAGCAGGAGCGGGTGTAGTCGCCTGGCCGCTCCAAAGAGGTGAGACATGACGTCATCCAGACGACAGCGGCGCGTAGCCGAGTTGATCAAAGAGGAGATGGGCGACCTGCTGGGCCGCCGCGCCCACGACCCGCGGCTGCACTGGGTTACCGTTACCGACGTGCAGGTTACGCCAGACCTGGCCATTGCGCGCGTGTACTACGCCGTCATCGGCGAGGAGCCGGAGCGGGAGCAAGCCCGCGAGGGCCTGGAACACGCGCGCGGCTACCTGCGGCGCGAGTTGGCGGCCAGGCTCCAGTTGCGCATTGTGCCGCAACTGGAGTTCTTCCACGATGAGGCGCTGGAGTACGGCAGGCACATAGACGCCCTCCTGGATCGCATTCACGAGGAAGACGCGGACGATGCCGACGCCTGAACAGATGATTCTCGCAGCAGACCGCATCCTGGTCTTGTGCCACACCTCGCCCGACGGCGACGCCATCGGGGCGCTCCTGGCGATGGGGCACATTCTGCGGGCGCTGGGCAAGCAGGCCACGCTTGCCTGCGCCGACCCCGTGCCACGGGAGTACCGTTTCATGCCCGGCGCGGACGACATCGTGCAGCGTCCCGAGGGCGAGTTTGACCTGGTCATCAGCCTGGACTCCAGCGACATTCCCCGCCTGGGCGAAGCCTACGACGCCTCTCGGCTCGGCCACCTGCCCATTCTGAACATAGACCACCACATCACGAACCTGAACTTCGGCACGGTGAACTGGGTGGAGCCGGGGTCGGCTTCCACGTGCCAACTGGTGTTGCGCCTGGCCGACGGCCTGGGCGTGGACATCACGCCCGAAATGGCCACATGCCTGCTGAGCGGGATCGTGATGGACACGCGCGGCTTCACGACGCCGAACACGGATTTGGCGGCGCTTCGGGCCGCCGAGCGACTCGTGGCCGCGGGGGCGAACCTCTCGGGCATCGCCCGCCGAATCCTGGTGCAGCGCTCCTTCGCCATGGCGAAACTGTGGGGCGAGGCGCTGTCGCACGCGCGGCTGGAAGATGGCATCGTGTGGGCATCCTTGCCCGCGTCCCTCATGGCGCAGTCCGACGCCTCGGCCAACGGCTTGAGCGGCCTGGTGGCGTTCCTGGCCGGGGTGGAGGAGGCGCGGGTGGCCGTGCTTTTCAGGGAGCGGGACGACGGACGGGTGGAGGTGAGCCTTCGCTCGGTGCCGGGGGTGGACGTGTCGGGCATCGCGCTGTCGTTGGGGGGCGGCGGGCATCCGCAGGCGGCGGGATGCACGCTGGCCGGGCCGCTGGCCGAGGTGGAGTCCAGGGTGTTGGGCGCGGTGCGGGCGCTGCTGGATGGGAGCAGGCGCGCAGATGGGTGAGGCGACCGGATGCGGCGGGCGCGGCGGGCCAACGTGCGGCGCGGCCCAGGATACCCTGTCGGGCATCCTCAATGTGGACAAGCCGCGCGGCATGACCTCGCACGACGTGGTGAACGCCGTCCGCAAGATCGCGGGGACCCGCCGCGTGGGCCACGCGGGGACGCTGGACCCCATGGCCACGGGGGTGCTGCTCGTCTGCGTGGGCCAGGCCACGCGAATCGCGGAATACCTGATGAACTCCAGGAAGACCTACGTGGCGGAAGTGGCTTTCGGGCAAACCACGACCACCTACGACGCCGACGGCGACGTGGTGGAGAAACGCCCCGTCGCTCACCTGACGGCCGAGGCGCTACAGGCGGCCCTGGCAACGTTTGTCGGCCCCATTCGCCAGCGCGCGCCGGCCTTCTCGGCGGTCAAGCAGGCGGGGGAGCCGCTGTATCGCCGCGCGCGCCGAGGCGAGTCGGTGGAGCCGCCCGTCCGCGACGTGCACATCTTCCGCGCCGCGATGGTGCGGTGGGAGCCGCCGGTGGCCACCGTGGAGGTGGAATGCAGTCCGGGCACGTATATCCGCTCGCTGGCCCACGACTGGGGTCAACTCGTGGGGGCCGGCGCGCACCTGAAGTCGCTGCGGCGGGTGGCGTCGGGGTGGTTCTCGGTGGAGGATGCCGTCCCGCTGGCCCGCCTGCAGGAGGCGGCCGCCGACGGCGATTGGGCGCGTTTCCTCATCCCCATGGACGAGGCGCTGCTGGACATGCCGGCGCTGATTCTGACCGACGAGCAGGCCGAGGCGCTGGGCCACGGTCGGCCCGTGGACGCGGGGGCCGGCGCGGATGGGCAAGTGGCCCGCGGGTACACGCTGGCGGGTGATTTTGTGGCCCTTGTCTGCTATAATGCGGCAGCAGGCCGATGGCTTCCCGTGAAGGTCTTTGGCGGGCGCTAGTCGCCGGGCACTCTGCAATCTCAATCCCGACATAAGGTTCGCAGAACGATGCTGCTGATTGACAACTGGGAACAGGCGCATCTGGAGCAGGATACGGTAGCCACCATCGGCGCATTTGACGGCGTGCACCTGGGGCATCAGTTCCTCATCCGCAATCTTGTGGCCAGCGCGAAGGAGACCGGGCGGCTGGCCATGGTGGTTACGTTCCACCCGCACCCCATCGCCGTCCTGCGGCCCGATTTGCCGATACGCTACTTGACCACGCCGGGCGAGAAGGCTGTCTTGATGGAGCAGTTGTCGCTGGATATTCTGGCGATTCTGCCGTTTGACACGCAGATGGCGCGGATGTCGGCGGCCGAGTTCACCGGCGCGCTGGTGCGACACCTGCGCCTGCGGGAACTGTGGGTCGGCCCCGATTTCGCGCTGGGGCGCAATCGCGAGGGCGACATCGCGACGCTGCGCGCGCTTGGCGCCGACCTGGGATTCGCCGTGCGAGCGGTGGAGCCTTTCCTGCTGGACGGGGAGGTGGTGAGCAGCACGCGGATTCGGGCGTTGCTGGCCCAGGGCGACGTGCGCGGGGCCACGCGGCTGTTGGGGCGATACCCGACGGTGGCGGGCGAGGTGGTGCCCGGGGCGCGGCGCGGGCGAGCGCTGGGCTATCCCACCGCCAACCTGGAAGTGCGCCAGGAACGCGCCGTCCCCGCCGACGGGGTGTACGCCGTGTTCGCCGTCCTGGGGACCGAGCGGTACCCGGGCGTCGCGAATATCGGCGTGCGGCCCAGTTTTGACAACGGCGCGCGCACCGTGGAAACCTTCATCCTGGACTTTGACCAGGACATCTACGGGTGCGACCTGGTGGTGGAGTTCGTGGAGCGCCTGCGGCCCGAGCAGCGCTTCCCGAACATCGCGGACCTGGTCAGGCAGATCGGCCAGGACGTGGAGGTGGCGCGCCGCATCCTGGACGACGAGGCGAGGAGCCGAAAGAACCTGTGAGCGCGAACCCGTGCTTCTTCCGCGAATTGGATCACACGGCAGATTTGGCCATAGAAGTGTGGGGCGAGGACTTCGCAACCCTTCTCGTCCACGCTGCCGAGGCGGTCTTCGCCCTGCAGGGCCTGCCCGACGCGGGCGGGGAGCGCGCGCAGCACGACGTTCACGTGCAGGCGGCCGATCGGGAGACGCTCCTGGTGGACTGGCTCAACGAGTTGCTGTTCCTGTCGGAGACGCTGGGCGAGGTGTACACGACGTTTGACCTTGCGCTCGTCGGGGAGTTTGCGGTGAGCGCGACGGTGGGAGGGTACAAGGGGCATCCCACCAAGCGGCGCATCAAGGCGGCCACGTTCCACGACCTGCGCATCGCTTGCGAATCGGGGCGCTGCGTGGCCCGCGTGGTGTTTGACGTGTAGTGTTGGACCGGGCGAAGCATCTCACGTTTGCACAGCAAGACGCTGTGTGAAAGGAGGGCAAGATGAAACAGGGCGCGTTTACCTTCGTGTTGCATACGCACCTTCCCTACGTGCGGAAGGCCGGGCGCTGGCCCCACGGCGAGGAGATGGTGCACGAGGCGATTGCCGAGACCTACGTGCCGCTGCTGAACGCGCTGTACGACCTCAAGGCGGCGGGGTACGAGCCGCGGCTCACCATCGGCATCACGCCCATTCTGATGGAGCAACTGGCAGACCCGGACGTGCTGAACCACTTTGAGTTGTACGTGGAGGAGCGGATTGCCCTGATAGAGTCGGACCGGCGGCTGTGGGAGGGGAAAGACGCGCGCCGCGTCGCCCTGGCCGACTTCTACCTGGGGTTCTACCAGGGCATCCTGGACTCCTTCCGGTCCCGCTACCACCGCGACCTGCTGGGGGCGTTCCGGCGGCTGCAAGACGCGGGCAATCTGGACGTGCTGACCAGCGCGGCCACCCACGGCTACCTGCCCCTCATGGAGCGGGATTCCACCCTGTGGGGCCAGATCAAGACCGGCGTGGACACGTACATTCGCCACATGGGGCGGCGGCCCCAGGGCATCTGGCTGCCGGAATGCGGGTACCGCCCAGGGTACATGAAGGAAGGCGCGCCGTCCTACTACAAGCCCGGCGAGGAGGAATTCCTGGCGGCCTTCGGCCTGAAGTACTTTTTCACCGACACCCACGTCATTGAGGGCGGCAAACTGGTGGGCAAGGTGGCGGGCGACGCGGTGGGGCCTTACGGGGCCATCCCGCTGCGCAAGGTGGTGGTCAAGCCCGACACCCGCCCGGAGGCCACCCAGCGCACGACATTCCGCCCGTACTACGTGCAGGCCGCCGAGGTCGCCGTCTTCGGGCGCGACGAACGCACGGGGATGCAGGTGTGGTCCGCCGCGCACGGCTACCCGGGCGATTTCGTGTACCGCGAGTTCCACCGCAAGGACCCCAACTCGGGCGCGCAGTACTGGCGCATCACGGGCGCGGGCGTGGATTTGGGCGACAAGGACTTGTACGACCCCGAGGCGGCGCGGCGGCAGGTGCAGGTTCACGCCGATCACTTCGTGAGCATCGTGGTGGAGCGGCTGCGCGAATGGAACAAGCGCCACAACGAGATGGGCATCATCGTGTCCGCCTACGACACGGAACTCTTCGGCCACTGGTGGTTTGAGGGCGTGGACTGGCTCAAAGAAGTCCTGCGGCAGTTGAGCATCAACCCGGACGTGGAGTTGACGACGGCCCGCGATTACCTCAACGACCACCCGCCCACCGAGGTGGTGGCGCTCCCCGAGAGTTCCTGGGGGGCGGGCGGCGGCCACTGGACATGGAAAAACCCCGAGACCGAGTGGATGTGGCCGCTCATCCACGCCGCGGAGAGGCGGATGGAGCGGCTTGTGGCCCGCTGGCCGTCGGCACAGGGCGAACAGGCGGCGCTTCTGGCCCAGGTGGCGCGCGAACTGGTGCTCCTGGAATCCAGCGACTGGCCCTTCCTCGTCAGCACCGGCCAGGCCAAGGAGTACGCCACGGGGCGCTTCCAGCAGCACCTGGCGCGGTTCAACCACCTGGCGGCGGCCGCCGAGCGCGGAGCGCCCCTGTCCGAAGCCGACCGCCGATTCCTGGAGCAGGCGGCGGAGTTGGACAATCCGTTCCCGCAGATTCAGTACGCCGATTTCGCCGCCAGGGAGAACACCCCGTTGAAACCTCAGAGCGAGCGTGCATAGGGTATGGCGCGAATCCTTCTGTTCACGGGCAAGGGGGGCGTGGGGAAGACGACCATCGCCGCGGCCACGGCCCTGCGTTGCGCCGAGCAGGGCCTGCGCACCATCGTGGTGAGCACCGACGCCGCCCACTCGCTGGCCGACAGCCTGGACTATCCCCTCGGCCCCGAGCCGACGGAAGTGGCCCCCAACCTGTGGGGCCAGGAGATTGACCTGCTGTACCAGATGGAGAAGTACTGGGGCACGGTGCAGGAGTACCTGGCCGCGCTCCTGTCCTGGCGCGGGATGGACGACCTCATCGCCGAAGAGGTGAGCGTGCTGCCCGGCATGGAGGAACTGGCGTCGCTCCTGCAAATCGTCAAGTTGCACGACGACGGGCTGTACGACGTGGTCATCATTGACGCGGCCCCGACCGGCGAGACGCTCAAACTGCTGTCCTTCCCCGACATGGCCCGCTGGTATCTGGAGAAAATCTTCCCGATTGAGAAACGGGCCATGCAACTGTCGCGGCCGTTGCTGCGCTCGCTGACCGACCTGCCCCTGCCCGAAGACGAACTGTTTGACGTGATAGAGGGGCTGATTCGCGACCTGGATCGGATGCACGCGCTCCTGTCGGACCCCGAGAAATCCACCGTGCGCCTGGTGCTGAACCCGGAGAAGATGGTCATCAAGGAGGCGCAGCGCACCTACACCTACCTCAGCCTGTACGGCTATCCGGTGGACGCGGTCATCTCCAACCGCATCATCCCGGCGACGGTGCGAGACGCCTACTTTGACAACTGGAAGGCCATCCAGGAGAAGTACGGCCGCGCCGTGGAGGAAGCCTTCGCGCCGCTGCCCATCCTGCTGGTCCCGCTGATGGACAGCGAGGTGGTGGGGCTGGAGCGGCTGCGGCAACTGGGGCAACTGGTGTACGGCGACCGCGACCCCGCCGCGGTGTTCTACAAGGGCGCGCGGCATGTGGTTCGCAAGGAGGATGGCCGCTATATCCTGGTGCTCAAACTGCCGTTTGTGAGCAAGGAGGCGCTGAAACTCACCCGCTCGGGCGACGAACTGGTGGTGCACATCGGCAACCAGAAGCGCAACATCGTGCTGCCGCGGGTGGTGGCGGGGCTGGATGTGGAGAGCGCCAAGGCCGAGGAGGGCGAGGTTCGGGTGGTGTTCGGCCCCAAGGCCGAGTAGGGTCTGGGTTCCAAAGTTTGTTGGCCGCGCCATGGGCGTGGGCGGGACGCGCTGCCGAAAGTGCGCCGCATCCTGCTCGCCAACACAGGGCGCGGCCGAATCCGCTCACAAAACCCCCCTTGACTTTCGCACGAAGTTGTCGTATGCTACACACGCAAGGGCGCGCCCGCGCAGGGTACGCGAGGGAACTCGCGTTGCGCATGCGGCGATGGTGCCGGATAACGAGAGCCTGTGGGCGTGTTCTACGGAACTTTTTCCGTATAACAAGTTGCCGCAGAATACATAGTTGGGCGGCTTGACCGCCACAGGAGAACGCGAAGGATGAAACGCACATTGCTTGTGTTCTTGCTGGTCAACCTGATGTTGTCCGCTTGCGCGCCCGTGTCCGCGCCAACATCAACACCCGCGCCCAGCGCGACACCGTTGCCCACCGCTACCACCGTACCGACAAGCACCGCCACGCCAACCAGCACGCCCACGGCCACCCCCACCACCACACCGACGCCCATCCCCACTATTCAGGTAGGCAACCTGTCCGTGCCTGACCCGCGCGTCACCAACCCTGAACTGTTTGACCTGCGCAACCCCACTGCGCCGATTCCGCAGTTCGTGAATGCGATGAAAGGGATAGGAATCACTGTTGATCCCAACCAAGTGGCTTCAGAATTGGCAAAGAATTATCAAGTCCGCCAAAGCGCCAATGGAAAAACCAGTGTTCTTACCACCTATACCGTCGAAGGCGAAAACGGCACCCGCTATTCAATGGGTTTAATTGCGGAGAAGGATGAGAGAGGAGGGTGGAGGTGGAAAGAAACAACTCCTAGAATATTAGATGACAAATTACCAAATTTGGACTTTGGAACTTGGTTAGCAATGTGGGATTATGGTAATACTACTCTTGAAAGATACTCGTCGTTTATAGCGATTCATGGATTATTAAGAACATGGGTTGAAGAACACCCCAATAATGTAGGACAACAAGAATTGAGGATTTGTAGTAATCAACATCAAGCTGTTTATCTCCATCCGGGAATGTGGCATTTAGACGTTGATTCTAATTTACAAAATGCATCTTCACGAGAAGATGTAATTAACTATATTAACAGAATGGCTAATGATTATATGTCTTATGCTAAAAAGGCTTATGATATAACAGGAAAACCAGTAATGATAAATTTTGCTAATGAACCTTGGTGGGCTGATCCGCCAAATAACCCGGTAAATTCTGGTTGGCTGCAAAGCCCTTACTATAGATATTTAGGGGAAGATTATTTGGTGGAAGGTTATATTGCTTTTTATGAAGCGGGCATTAACAATGGATTAAGGCCCGGGAAAGATTTTAGGCTTATTCTATCAGTTGATGGTATATTTTTCCCCAATCCCAAATTAGATTTGGCAATTAATACTGCGCAAAGGATGCGAGAACAAATATCGCAGAGATTAAATATTCCTGTAGAGGATGTCCAAATAGATTTAGCAGTACAATGGCGATTTGATCCCACTGTAACTGGCGGACAAATGTCCAATGAAGGAAGATATAGAATGCCAACTGAAAAAGAATTAAGAAATGCGCTTAGCAAAATACGTGAATCTGGAATACCTTTTCATATCACTGAATTTGAAGTAGCAAATATCTCAGATGAAGAATTTAACAGAATTTTATATTCTTATACCAGATTGGCCGTAGAAAATGGAGCCCTTACAGTTACATATGGAGGCCTCAGTCATACAGAAAGAAATCCCTTTACGGATATGCGTCATCCTGTGTATGAAAATGGACATCCTACTTCTACCTACTACGCTTATTTATCCCTTCTTTATTCACTCTTGGCGACTCAGTAAGGGAAAGGATGATCGCTAGTTAAAAGTATCAAGCCGCCCAACCTGCGCTTCCAGCCGACCGCTTCGCTCGCTCCGCTGCGCTTCGCGGGCGGCTGAACCCGACCGTTGGGCGGCCAAAGAAGCGTACAAGATGAGTGATTGGAAATCCAAATCTCAGGAGGTATACCTAATGAACCGCAGACCGTTTCTCACCATTACATTGCTGGCGTTGCTGATAGTGGTACTGAGCATGGGCGGATCCGCACAGGGTGCGCCTGTGGCAGCCAGTGTTCTGACAGGTTACTATAACCTGCTAGGATACGAAGGCATTGGCACACTGGGTTTTCAACTCGCCAGCTACGGGCAGACGCCGCCGGTAGGCGACTATGTAACAACCCACTGCCGCTACATCAATGTTCAGAACACCACTGTCGGTGACTACTACCTACGGTATCCCCTGCACCTGCCCAACGGTGCTAACATCACCAAGGTCTCGCTGTTTGTAGCAGACTTCAATCCAAGCGGCGTTCTTTGGGCTTATCTGCGATCACGTCCGTGGAACAGCCGTAATACTGGCACCACATTGGGAGTCACATTAACTGACGACACCACAAACAATGACAAGACGATCGTGATGACGGGGCTGAATGTGGACGTGAACAATCAAACCACCGAGTATTGGATTGACGTAAGCCCTACGAATGGGACGAATCCCGGTCAATTGTGTGTCTACGGCATCCAGGTCACCTATACCCTAGACGGCGCTTTCCTGCCGCTGGTCCAGAAGGGGTATTAGTTTTTGGGTAAAGGCCGTCCAACCCTGTGTGGAGCCGACGCCCACCCTTGCGTTTTTTGTAGCGTGTCTTGCCGGCGGTGGCTTCAGCGATTCAAGCGTGTCTTGCCGGCGGCGGGTGGGCGCGGCTCACACCAACCGTTAGGCCGTTTACACCACACCATATCCACAAACCGCGGGGCTGGCCCCGGAATCCCCCGTCTGCTCCCACAAACACCCCAACGGGTTCTTCATCGCGACGACGAGGACGGTACCGAATGCCTTTGTCCTGAAACTCTCCTGCCTTCGGGGAAACTCGCGCGCGGGGCGGGTTTCCACCCCTGCCCTCGGGCTTGACCACCGACGGCGATTGGGTATACTAGGGGTGTGCCTTTGGGAAACCCGTTCGTTCCGATGCATCGGGAGGCGAGCCGTGTCCGAGTTGACCCGCTTGTACGACGAGATCAACCAGTGTCAACGCTGTCCGCTGGGGCGGACGCGCACGAAAGCCGTGCCCGGCGAAGGCCCCGAAGACGCCGCCATCATGTTCATCGGCGAAGCGCCGGGGTTTCACGAAGACCAGCAGGGGCGGCCCTTCGTGGGGGCGGCGGGGCACTTCCTGGAGCAACTGCTGGCGAGCATCGGCCTGAAGCGGCGCGACGTGTACATCTGCAACGTCATCAAGTGTCGCCCGCCCGGCAACCGCGACCCGTTGCCCAACGAGATTCAGGCGTGCGCCGAGTTCCTGGACAGGCAGATTGCCCTCATCAAGCCGCGCCTCATCGTAACGCTGGGGCGCTACTCCATGGCCAAATACTTCCCGCAGTCGCCCATCAGCCGCATCCACGGTCGCCCGCAGCGGGTGGGCGATGTCATCGTGCTCCCGCTGTATCATCCGGCGGCGGCCCTCCACCAGCCACGGTACAAGGCCGACATAGAGGAAGACTTCAAGAAGATACCCGCGCTGTTGCAGGAATCCATCGCCCTGGACGAGACGCCTCCTCCCGCCGGCCCCGTGGAGGCCGAGCAGTTGAGCCTGTTTTAGCGTTTCGCACATTTGTGCTATAATAGAGGCGATGGCGAAGACGGGCAAGAGCAAGAAACGAAAACCCTCTCCCGCGCTCCGTTTCCGGGGCGAGGTCGCGGGGCTGCTCCTCATCGCGCTCGCCCTCGTAACGCTGCTCAGCGTCCTTTCGGTGAGCCAGGGGAGCATCACCGAGACGTGGCTCAACCTGCTGTTCCTGGCGTTCGGCTACGGGGCCTACGCCACGCCCTTCGGGTTCGCCGCCATCGGCCTGTGGCTGATCCTGAAAAGCATCGGGCGCGAGCCGGAGATTGAGCCGGAGAAGCCCGTGGGGGTTGCGGTGCTGTTCCTCCTGGGGCTGGGCGTGCTGCACATGCTCCCTTCGGCGGTGTCGCCGCGCCAACTGGCCGCCAGCGGGAACGGCGGGGGCTACCTGGGGTGGCTCATCAGCCAGGCGCTCATCCGCGGCCTGGGCGGGGTGGGCGCCTGGATTGTGGCCATCGCGGGCTTGCTGGTGGGCGTTCTGATGACGGCGGGCATCTCCCTGTCGGAGATGGCCGCTTTTGCGCGTGCGGCGGTGGCGCGCCTGCGGAGGGGGAAGGCTCCGCCGTATGTGGTCAACGAGGGGCGGCCGGCAGCGCCCGCGGAAGCCGTGAGCGAGCCGGCGGCGCCTCCCGCGCGAGCGGCCGCGCCCGCGCCGAAGCCGGTCGTCATCGGCGGGGAGGCCCCCCAGCCGCCCAAGCCGACCGGGCCCCTGTTCCCGCGCGTCCTCGGCGGGGCGCAGAAATGGGAACTGCCCAAGATCGCCGACATCCTGGAGCAAAACGTTGAGATTGAAATCAGCCAGTCGGAGATTCGCGAGCGCGTGCGCATCATTGAGGAGACGCTGGCGAGTTTCGGCGTCCCGGCCCGCGTGATTGAGGTGAACCAAGGCCCCACCGTTACGCAGTTCGGCGTGGAGCCGGGCTACGTGGAGCGCAAGGACGAACGCGGCCAGGTCCGCAAGTCCAAGATCAAGGTCAGCAAGATCAGCGCCCTGGCGAACGATTTGGCGCTTGCCCTGGCGGCCAGCCCGATTCGGATTGAAGCGCCGGTGCCGGGCCGCTCCATCGTCGGGATTGAGGTGCCCAACGGCCAGACCTCGCTGGTGGGGCTACGGGGCGTCATGGAGTCCGAGGCGTTCCGAAGCCTGTCGTCCAAACTGCGGATCGCCCTGGGGCAGGACGTGTCGGGGCAGGCGGTGGTGGCCGATTTGGCGGCCATGCCCCACCTGCTCATCGCGGGCGCGACGGGTTCGGGCAAGTCGGTCTGCATCAATTCCATCATCGCGTGCCTGCTGCTGAACAACACGCCGGACGATTTGCGGCTCATCATGGTGGACCCCAAGATGGTGGAGTTGGTCCCGTTCAACGGGATTCCGCACCTCTTGTCGCCGGTGGTGGTGGATTTGGAGCGCGTGGTGAGCGTGCTGAAGTGGACAACGCGCGAGATGGACCGGCGGTATCGGCTGTTCTCCAAGGCGGGCGCGCGCAACCTGGACGCCTACAACCGCATGGCGGCAGGGCGCGGCGAGAAGCCCCTGCCGTACATCGTGGTCATCATTGACGAACTGGCCGACCTGATGATGGTGTCGCCGGAGGAGGTGGAGCGGTCCATTTGCCGCATCGCGCAGATGGCGCGGGCCACCGGCATCCACCTGGTCATCGCCACGCAGCGCCCGTCGGTGGACGTGGTAACCGGCCTCATCAAGGCGAACTTCCCGGCGCGCATTTCGTTCGCGGTAACGTCGCAGGTGGATTCGCGCGTGATCCTGGACACGCCCGGGGCCGAGAAACTCCTCGGGCGCGGGGACATGCTGTTCATGTCGCCCGACTCCAGCAAACTGCAGCGCCTGCAAGGGTGCTTCGTTTCGGATCAGGAACTGGCCCGGCTGGTGAATCACTGGAAGGGGATGTACACGGTCAGCGAGGTGCAACCCGCCGAGGTGGTGCAGCCGTCGCTGTGGGGCGACATGGAGCCGGTGCAGGTCGGGGCCGAGGGCGAGGGGGAGGAGGACGCGCTGTTGGAGCGCGCCATAGAGGAAGTGCGGGCGGCGAATCGGGCCTCCATCTCCCTGCTCCAGCGCCGCCTGCGAATCGGGTACTCGCGCGCGGCCAGGCTGATTGACATTTTGGAAGAAAAGGGTATCATAGGACCCGAAGAGGGGCCGGCCCGCACCCGCCGAGTTCTGGCGGGGGAGGACGGGAGCGCCCTCCCGCCGCTTGACAGCGAATAGGGCCGTTAGTATAATCGCCCTGCACCCTTGCGAACGAGGGCAATCCGACGGTGGGGGCATTCCGAATCGTGATGCCAAGGTTGTCTCGTTTCCGGTCTCTGACAAACGTTCCTCGTACATCCCACCTTGCGCACATGGGCAACACGCAGAAAGGAGGTGAAGACCGAAACAAAGGTTTTTGCCGAAACAGTCGTGAGCACAGGAATCCCCAGAACATCTCTTTAGGAGGAGAACGACATGCGTAACCGTGTGTTTGCTGCACTGAGCATCCTGCTCATCGTGTCCATGGTGCTGGTGGCGTGCGGCGCGAAGCCGACCCCGACCGCGCCCGCACCGTACCAGGCGAAGCCGACCCCCACGCCGGAGCCGACGACTCCGCCGCCCCCGCCCGCCATCGGGACCGAGGCGCAGCCGCTGACGATGGTCTTCGTCCCGTCGGGCGACACGCAGAAGATTCTCGCCGGCGCGGAGAAACTGGACAAACTCATCAAGGAGAAGACCGGCCTGGTTACCAAGTCCAGCGTGGCCACCTCGTATGCGGCGGTGATTGAGGGCATGGGCGCCGAGAAGATTGACATCGGCTGGCTGGCCCCGCTGTCCTACGTCCTGGCCAAGGACAAGTACGATGTCCAGTTGCTGCTCATCACCATGCGCTACGGTTCGGCCACCTACAAGGGCCAGATCAACGTCCGGGCCGACTCGGGCATCAAGACCCTCCAGGACCTGAAGGGCAAGAAGTTCGCCTTCACCGATCCCGTCTCCACGTCGGGCTACCTGTATCCGTATGCCCTGTTCAAGAAGAACGGCATTGACCCGACCAAGGACTTCGCCGAGACCGTCTTCACCGGTGGGCATACGGCGGCCGTGCTGGCGGTGTACAACGGCCAGGTGGATGCCTCCGCCTCCTACGACGACGCCCGCGGCACACTGGCCAAAGACTACCCCGACATCAAGGACAAGGTGGTGGTCCTCGCCTACACCGACGAGATTCCCAACGACACCGTGTCCGTCCGCAAGGGGCTGCCCGAGGATGTGGTGGCCAAACTGAAACAGGGCCTGCTGGACATCGCCCAGACCGACGAGGGCAAGGCAGTCCTCCAGGAGATTTACGAGATCGGCGGCCTGACCGAGGGCACCGATGCCATGTTTGACCCCATCCGCCAGACGGCGACCGCCCTGGGCATTGACCTGAAGAACTGGAAGGGCGCGTCGGTTCCGTTCAAGGTGGGCCAGGTTACCGACATTGGCGGCATTGACGACAAGTCCTTCAACGCCACAGCCTGGAAGGGCGTTGAGGACGCCATGAAGAAACTGTTCGTGGAAGGCAAGTACCTGGAGTCGCAGCAGCAATCCGACTACGCCAAGAACATCACCGAGTTCGTCCAACAGAAGTACGACCTGATCATCACCGTGGGCTTCCTGCTGGGCGTGGACACGGCGAAGTTCGCGAAGGACAATCCGAACATAAAGTTCGCCATCGTGGACTACGCGTATCCGGACTGCTGGCCGGGAGCGGTGGTGGGCAAGGACTGCGGCTCGGACACGCCGATCCCGAACGTGCGCGGCCTGACCTTCAAGACGGATGAGGCGGCGTTCCTCGCCGGCTACGTGGCTGCGGCCATGACCAAGACCGGCAAGGTGGGCACTTTCGGCGGCATGAAGATCCCGACCGTTACCATCTTCATGGATGGGTTTGAGTACGGCGTGAAGTACTACAACGAGAAGCACGGCACCAAGGTAAAGGTGCTCGGTTGGGATTCGGCCAAGCAGGAAGGGACCTTCACCAACGACTTCAACGACGTAGCGAAGGGCCGCCAGGTGGCTGAGTCGCTCTACGACGAGGGATGCGACATCGTCATGCCGGTGGCCGGGCCTGTGGGTCTTGGCGCGGCGGCGGTGGCGAAGGAGCGCGGCCTGATGCTCATCGGCGTGGACACCGACTGGTACATCAGCGCGCCCGAGTACAAGGAGACCTACCTGACCAGCGTCCTGAAGAACATGGACGTTGCGGTGTATGACACCATCAACTCCGTGGTCAAGGGCACGTTCAAGGGCGGCGAGAACTACGTCGGCACGCTCAAGAACAAGGGCGTAGGCATCGCCCCGTTCCACGACTACGAGAGCAAGATTCCGGCGGGCCTCACCGACGAACTGAAGCAGATCACCGACGACATCATCGCCGGCAAGATCAAGACCAGCCCGCAATAAGCCTGTTGGGACACACAGGTTGGGCGGCGCACCTCGCGTCGCCCAACCTGTCGTACCTGTAGAATGAGCCGACAGCGCTGTCGCGCAAACTGAAAGACACAAGGAGAGACATGGCCCCTGTCCTTGAGTTGCGAGGGATTACCAAGGCCTTTCCAGGCGTTCTGGCGAATGACCACATTGACTTGACGCTGGAAGAAGGGGAAATCCTCGCCTTGTTGGGCGAGAACGGCGCCGGCAAAACGACGTTGATGAACATCCTGTACGGATTGTATCAACCCGATGCCGGCGAGATTTTTGTCCGCGGCAAGAAGGTGGAAATCCACGAACCCAACGATGCCATCCGCCTCGGCATCGGCATGGTGCACCAGCACTTCATGTTGGTGCCCGTCTTCACCGTTACCGAGAACGTCATGCTGGGCGTGGAATCCATGCGCTACGGCCTGTTCCTGGACCGCAGGAGGGCCGCCGCCAAGGTCCGGGAAATCTCCGAGCAGTACAAGTTGGAAGTAAACCCCGACGACTACATCAAGGATTTGCCCGTGGGCGTGCAGCAGCGGGTGGAAATCATCAAGGTGCTGTACCGCAAGGCCGATATTCTGATCCTGGACGAGCCTACGGCCGTGCTCACGCCCCAGGAGGTTGAGGAATTATTCAAGATCATCCGGTCTTTGCGCGAGCAGGGCAAATCCATCATCTTCATCACCCACAAGTTGAAGGAAGTGATGGCCATCGCCGACCGCATCACGGTGCTGCGCCAGGGGCGGGCCGTGGGGACGACGACGCCCGCCGAGGCCACCATGGAGAGACTGGCCCAGATGATGGTGGGCCGCGAGGTGGAACTGGTGGTCAAGAAGAAGCCCGCGAAGCCCGGCGATGTGGTGCTGGATGTGGAGAACCTGCATGTCGTAGATCACCGCGGCAACGTCGCGGTGCGGGGCGTTACGTTTGACGTGCGGGCGGGCGAGATTCTCGGCGTGGCTGGCGTGCAGGGCAACGGGCAGACCGAACTGGTGCGCGCGCTGACGGGGCTGCTGCGCCCCGAGATGGGCCGCATCCGCGTCAATGGCGTGGACGTTACGCACGCTTCGCCGCGCGAGATTCTGGAGCAGGGCGTGGCGCATGTGCCCGAAGACCGCCAGAAGGACGGCCTCATCCTCAAGTACCCCGTCCACGACAACCTAATCCTGAACACCTACTACATCCCGCCCTTCGCCAAAGGGGTCAACCTCCAGTTCGGGGAAATCTACAAGGCGGCCGCCGAGCGCGCATACGAGTTTGACATCCGAACGCCCAACGTGTACGTGCCGGTTTCCACCCTTTCGGGCGGCAACCAGCAGAAGACCATCGTGGCGCGCGAGTTCAGCCGCCCCGTGCGGCTACTCATCGCGTCGCAGCCCACCCGTGGCCTGGATGTCGGCTCCATTGAGTACATCCACCAGCGGATTGTGCAGAAGCGGGACGAGGGGGCGGCGGTGCTGTTGGTGTCGCCGGAACTGGACGAGATTCTGGCGCTTTCCGACCGCATCGCGGTGATGTACCGGGGACAGTTTGTGGCGATTCTGCCGGCGGCCGAGGCGACCCGCCAGAAACTGGGGTTGCTGATGGCGGGAGTGAGCGTGGCGGAAGCGGAGGCGGCTGGACAAGCGCCCGCGCCGGTGGAAGAGAACCCCGCTCTGTGAACCTTGCGGATTTGAGGAGAGACCCTTGAGCGAACAGAAGGAACGCGCGTCGCAAAACAACCCGGACACTCGCGCCCAGGCGCTGGCGAGATTGCTCCTGCGGCCCGCGCGCGGCAGCGTGTGGCAGGCGATTCTCCTGCCGGTGCTGGCCGTCTTCACGGCGCTAGTCATCGGGGCGCTGGTCATCGTTTTCACCGACCTGCAAGTGCTCAACCTGTACAAGGACTTCTTCTCGGCGCCAGGCAAGGCGCTGGCGGCCTCGTGGAAGTCCATCGCCAGCGCGTACAGCGCGCTGTTCAAAGGCTCCATCGGCAACCCCGCCGAATTCGCCAAAGCCATCAGCGTGCTGCGCGCCACCGGCGATGCGGCCCCGCTGCGGCAGGCGTTCTGGCCCATCAGCGAGAGCCTGGTTACGTCGGTGCCGTACATCTTCGCGGGGTTGGCCGTGGCGCTGGGGTTCCAATGCGGCCTGTTCAACATCGGGGCCGAGGGGCAGATTTTCATCGGGGCGCTGGCGTCGGTGTACGTGGGGTATAGCATCAAGGGGCTGCCCCAGTACATTCACCTGCCGCTGGCGTTCCTCACGGGCGCTGCGGCTGCGGGCCTGTGGGCGGCCGTCGCGGGCGTGCTCAAGGCGAAGACAGGGGCACACGAGGTCATCAATACCATCATGATGAACTACATCGCGTTCCTGCTCAGCGACTGGCTGCTGAACGGCCCCATGAAGCGCCCTGGCTATTCGCCCATCAGCCCCGCCATCCAGGATTCGGCCTGGCTTCCCAAGTTCTTCCCCGACCCGTTGCGGTTCCATGCGGGGTTCTTCGTGGCGCTGGGCATCGCCGCGGTGGTGTACTGGCTGCTGTTCAAGACGACCATCGGGTTTGAGATTCGCAGCGTGGGCGCGAACCCCGACGCGGCGCGGTACGCGGGCATCAGCGTTACGCGCAACTTCGTCCTGGCGATGTTCCTGAGCGGGGCGCTGGCGGGGATGGCCGGGGCCAACGAGGTGCTGGGCGTGAACCACCAACTGGCCAGCGCCTTCTCGTCGGGCTACGGGTTTGACAGCATCGCGCTGGCGCTGCTGGGCAAGAGCCACCCCGTGGGGGTTGTCCTGGCCGCGCTCCTGTTCGGCACGCTCCGAAGCGGGGCGACCCGCATGCAGTCGCTGGCGGGCGTGCCCATAGACATCATCTCCATCCTGCAAGCGCTGGTGATCATCTTCATCGCCGCGCCGGCCATCATCCGCTGGCTGTATCGGCTGCGCCTGGAGCGCGAAGTGGGCGAGACGGTGTTCACCCGCGGCTGGGGCCAGTGATAGGGGGACAGACATGGCAGTTGCTGCAAGGAATGCCGAACTGGTCATCGCAAGGCGGCGGCACATCGGGACAGGAATCTTCTTCCTGCTGGTGGCGCTGCTGATCCTTGTGTTCTTCGTGCGCACCACGCCGGCGGGCCTGGATACGGCGTTCGGGCTGAACCCGGGCCGCGCCACCACCGCGGTGAAACTGCCCGACCTGGTGCTCCCGTCGCTGCCTAGCCTGTGGTTCCTGGCTGCCGTGTGCGCGTTCCTGGGCGGCTGGCAGATCGCCAAAGGCTCCCGCAGCACGGGGTGGGCGCTGGGCGTGGTGGCCTTCGCCTTCGTGGCCGCGTTCCTCATCTGGGCCGCGCGGGGGAAATCCATGAACCTGGTGGGGATGCTCTCGTCCAGTTTGCTGCGGGCCATCCCCATCGCGCTGGGCGCGTTCTGTGGCATCCTGTGCGAACGGGCCGCGGTCATCAACATCGCCATTGAGGGGATGATGCTGACGGCGGCTTTCGTGGCCGCGTGGATCGGCAGCATCACCCACAACCTCTGGATCGCGCTGATGGCGGCCATGCTGTCCAGCGCCTTCCTGGCGGCCATCCTGGCGGTCCTGTCCATCAAGTTCAAGGTGGATCAGATTGTGAGCGGCACGGTGATCAACATCTTCGCCACCGGCCTCACCAGTTACCTCAGCGCGAAGTTCTTGCAGGTGTATCAGAACCTGAACAACCCGGGCATCTTCAAGCCCATCTCGCTGCCGCTCCTTTCGCGAATCCCCATCATCGGGCCGGTGTTCTTTGAGCACAACATCATCGTGTATATCACGTTCCTGCTGCTCATCCTCATCCACGTGATGCTGTTCTACACGCGGTGGGGGCTGCGCACGCGGGCCGTGGGCGAGCACCCGAAGGCCGCCGACACGCTGGGCGTGAACGTGTTCCGCACGCGCTACATCAACGTGATCCTGGGCGGGCTGGTGGCTGGCATCGGCGGGGCATTCTTCACCATCGGCTCCGTGGGGCGGTTTGACGAGGTGATGACGGCGGGCAAGGGGTTCATCGGCCTGGCCGCCATGATTTTCGGCAAGTGGACGCCCTTCGGGGCCTTCGGGTCGTCCATCATCTTCGGGTTCGCCGACTCGCTCCAGACCAAGTTGCAAATCCTACAGGTGCCGATTCCGTCCGAGTTCCTGCTGATGGCGCCGTACCTGGTTACCATGGTGGTGCTGGCGGGAGTCATCGGCCGCGCCGTGCCGCCCGCCGCCGACGGCCAGCCCTACGAGAAGCAATAGCCGCGCCGCGCAACCGAGTTGTCCAGAGGGCGCCAGCGTGCGCCCTCTGCGCGTTTCTGGTACGCTCGGTATCCACGAATCACACGAATGCACACGAATGGAGGATGGTCGGCACGTAGGGCGGCTTCCCATAGCCGCCGTGGCAGGGGCGGGTAGCCAATGTGCGACGCACTTTCGGAAGTGCGTCGCACATTGGCCGCCAACACGAGTTCGTAAGGCGGCTTCCCATACCTGCCGGAGGCCGGGGCCGGCATGGAAACCCGCCCCTACTGTTCCCCATTCGCGTGGATTCGCGTGATTCGCGGTTACAGACCGCTATCCACGAATCACACGAATCCGCACGCATGGGGAGCCGAATCACCCCCCCAGCCGCCTTGCCTGCAAGGGCGCCTCGGTGTATAATGCGCCAAAGGGTCATAGTGAGGCGGTCAGGCGATGCGTCCCTTCGTTCATCTCCACGTGCACAGCCAATACTCCCTTCTGGACGGGCTCGCCCAGCCCGAAGCCCTGGCCAAGCGCGCAGCGGAACTCGGCATGCCCGCCATCGCGCTCACCGACCACGGCGCCCTCTACGGCGTCATTGAGTTCTACGAGAAGTGCCAGGAGGCTGGCGTCAAGCCCATCATCGGCTGCGAGATGTATCTCGCGCCCAACTCCATGCAATCGCGCGCGGGCCGCGACGACCAGCACACGTACCACCTGGTCCTGCTGGCGCGAGACAATCAGGGGTACCAGAACCTGCTGAAGATCGCCACCGCGGCGCAACTGGAAGGGTACTACTACCGCCCCCGCATTGACAAGGAGTACCTGGCCGCCCACGCCGAAGGGCTTATCGCCCTCAGCGCCTGCGGTTCGGGCGAGATTCCCAGGCTCATCAAGGAAGGCATGCTGGACAGCGCCAGGGAAGCCGCCGCGTGGTACCGCGACGTCTTCGGCCCCGACGGATTCTACCTGGAACTGCAGTACCACGAGGGCATGCCCGAGTTGACCGACATCAACCGCGCCATGGTGGACATCGCGCGCGAACTGGGCATCCCGCTGGTGGCCACCAACGACGTGCACTACGTCCACGCCCGCGACGCCTACGCGCAGGAAGTCCTCCTGTGCCTCCAGACCAACGCGGTCATGACAGACCCCGACCACATGAGCATGGGGGACAACAGTTTCTACCTGAAAGAGGGCGACGAGATGGCTGCGCTGTTCCCCGAACTGCCCGAGGCGCTGGACAACACCCTGCGCATCGCCGAGGCCTGCAACGTTCGGATTGAGTTCGGCCACTACCACCTGCCGCCCTTTGAAGTCCCCGAGGGGTTCACGCCCCAGACCTACCTGGCCAAACTGGTGGAGGAGGGCCTGGCCGAACGCTACCCGGACATGCCTCCCCACGTCCGCGAGCGCATGCAATACGAACTTCAGGTCATCCACGACATGGGGTTTGACACCTACTTCCTCATCGTGTGGGACCTGGTTCGCTACGCCCGCAGCAGGGACATCTGGTGGAATGTCCGTGGCTCCGCGGCGGGGAGCATCGTGGCCTACGGCCTCGGCCTCACCTACGTGGACCCCCTGGCGCAGGAACTCATCTTTGAGCGCTTCCTGAACCCTGGACGGGTCAACATGCCCGACGTGGATTTGGACTTCCCCGACGACCGTCGGGACGAGATGATTCAGTACGCCATTGACAAGTACGGGGCCGACCAGGTGGCGCAGATCATCACCTTCGGCACGTTGGGCGCGAAGGCTTCCATCCGTGGCGCGGGGCGCGTGCTGGACCTGCCGCTGACCGAGGTGGACCGCGTCGCCAAACTGATTCCCCCAGGCCCGAAGGTTACCATTGGCGCGAGCCTGGAAGCGGTGCCCGAACTCAAGGCACTGTACGAAGACGAGAACGCGCCCTACTTCAAGACGCTGATTGACACAGCGCGGGCGCTGGAGGGCGTGGCGGCCCACGCTTCCACCCATGCGGCGGGCGTCGTGATTGCCGACAAGCCGCTGGTGGAATACGTGGCCCTGCACCGCCCCACCAAAGGCGAGGGCGGCGTCGTAACCCAATACGAGATGGAGGCCCTGGAGAAGATCGGCCTGCTCAAGGTGGACTTCCTCGGGCTGGCCACGCTGACCATCATGCGGCGGGCGTGCGACCTGATCCGCCAGAACCACGGCGTAGAGTTGGACCTGCGCAACATCCCCCTGGATGACCCCGCGATCTACGAACTCCTGTCCAGCGGCCACGTAACGGGCCTGTTCCAGGTGGAAAGCGAGGGGATGCGCAAGGTGCTGCGCGGCCTCCAACCGCGGCGATATGAGGATGTCATGGCGGTGGTGGCCCTCTACCGCCCTGGCCCCATGGACTTCATCCCCGACTTCACCGAGCGGCGACACGGGCGCGTCCCCATTGAGTACATCCACCCCAAACTGGAGCCGATCCTTCGCAAAACCTACGGCGTCATCGTGTACCAGGAGCAGATCATCCGCATCCTGACCGACATCGCGGGCTACACCGCCTCGCAGGCCGACAACGTGCGGCGCGCCGTCGGGAAGAAGAAAAAAGAGGTCCTGCTGGCCGAGCGGGAGAAGTTCGTCCGCGGAGCCGTGGAGCACGGCGGCGTCAGCGAGGACATCGCCAACCAGATCTTTGACCAGATTGAGAAGTTCGCCAGTTACGGCTTCAACCAGGCCCACGCCGCCGACTACGCCTACATCACCTGCCAGACCGCCTACCTCAAGGCGAAGTACCCGTTGGAATACATGACGGCGCTCCTATGCGTGGAGCGGGGCAACACGGAGAAGATCGCCATCATCGCCGCCGAGACGCGCAGGCTGGGCATTGAAATCCTGCCGCCCGACGTGAACTACAGCGAGTGCGACTTCCTGATTGAGGACGGCAAGATTCGCTTCGGCCTGGGCGCCATCAAGGGCATCGGCGACGGGCCCATCAACGCCATCGTGGCGGCCCGCAAGTCGGGAGGTCCGTTCGCCAATCTCAACGATTTCGTCAAGCGCGTGGACCTGCGCCTGGTGAACCGCAAGGGGCTGGAATGCCTGATCAAGGTCGGCGCCCTGGATCGGTTTGGCGAACGCAGGCACCTGCTTGAGGCCATTGAGACGATGATGTCGGTGAGCCAGAAGGAATGGGCCGCGCGCGAAGTCGGGCAGATGTCCATGTTTGACCTGGTGGACGACGGGGCCCTGTCGGGCGTGGCCATTCTGGACACCGTCGGCAAGCCGCGCCCCGCCACTCAGAAAGAGCGCATCGCCTGGGAGCGCGAACTGACGGGCACGATCTTCACCGAGCACCCGCTGCAGACCATGCTGAACCAACTTGAGGGCCTGGAAGTAACGCCCTCCACGGCCGTTACCGCCGAACTCGTCGGCCAGCACGTAACGCTTCTGGGGAGCGTGGCCCTGGTGCGCACCACCAACACCCGCAAGGGCGAAGACATGGCCTTCGTCCAGTTGGACGACCTATACGGCAGCATAGAGTTGGTGGTGTTCCCCAAGGTGTACCGCACGACCAAGGACTTGTGGACCCCCGATCGCATCCTGCTGGTGCGCGGCAAGGTGGACCTCCGAGACCAGAAGCCGAAACTCATCTGCGACTGGGCCACCGAGGAGTTGTCCGTCCCGCGCGTGGCCCATGACGCCGCCCCCGATTACGCGGACGCGAACGGCTTCGTCTCCGACGGAGACAACGGCTACTGGGACGCGCCATTCCCCGACGAGCCGCCGCCCGTGAGCGAGGAGCCTGCGGCGCCTCCGCCGCCTGCACCCATGCCCGCGCCCGCGCCCCAACCGATGGGCGGCGCGCCTTCGCGTCGCATTCTGGTAACGCTGCGCATCGGCGGCGACCTTGAGGCCGAAAAGCGCCGCCTGAGCGAACTCTATCGGCTCTTCCTGAAATACCCTGGCCAGGATCGCTTCTGCGTGCGCCTGCAACGCGGCACCGGCGGCTGGGAACTGGACTTCCCCAACGCCACGACCGCCTGTTGCGAGGCGCTGCTCCAGGAACTTCGGCAACTTATCCCGCCCGACGCCCTGATCGTGCAGTCGGACTAGGCGCGTGGGGCAGAGGCCCGAAAGCCCACGAAACCAAGGGGGTGTAAGATGAAGAGAATCGGAGTACTCACGAGCGGCGGGGATGCCCCTGGGATGAACGCCTGCGTGCGGGCCGTCGTGCGCACCGCGTTGAGCGCAGGCCTGGAGGTGTACGGCATCCGCCGCGGCTACTCGGGGCTGATAGACGGCGACATGGAACCCTTGACCGCGCGCGATGTCGGCGGCATCATCCAGCGCGGGGGCACGTTCCTCCAGACCGCCCGCAGCGCCGAGTTCATGACCCTGGACGGGCGCAAGCAGGCCGTCCGCCGCCTGAACGACCGCCGCATAGACGGGCTTGTCATCATCGGCGGGAACGGTTCCCTGGCGGGCGCGTACGAGTTGCACAAGATGGGCGTGCCCGTTGTGGGCGTCCCTGGCAGCATTGACAACGACGTGCCCTTCACCGACATGTCCATCGGCGTGGACACCGCGCTCAACACCATGGTGCATATCATTGACATGATCAAGGACACGGCGTCGTCGCATCAGCGCTGCTTTCTCGTCCAGGTCATGGGCCGCCACCACGGCTACCTGGCGCTCATCGGCGGCATCATCGGGGGCGCCGAGGTTACCATCATCCCCGAGAAGGAGATTCCCCTGGAGGAAATCGCCCGCGCCATAGACGAGGCCTACGTCCGCGGCAAGACCCACGCTATCATCGTGGTGGCCGAAGGGGCCAAGTTCGGCGCGCAGGAAATCGCCGACTATCTATGCAAGGTCTCGCCTGGGTTTGAGGTGCGGGTTACCGTCCTCGGGCACGTGCAGCGGGGCGGCTCGCCGTCGGCCTTTGACCGACTGCTGGCAACCCGCATGGGGATGCGGGCCGTCCAGGCCATGCTGGCGGGGGAATTCGGCACCATGACCGCGCTTCGGGGGAATCGCATTGAACTGGTGCCACTGGAGCAGGTCGTCCAGGGGACGCCGAGCCTGAACCTGGGCGACTACGATGTCGCGCAGATGCTGGCGCGGTGAGAGCGCGGCGCGGAAAACAAAGCGCCCACGTGCGTTCACGTGGGCGCTGTATCGGCGCGGGGGCTTCTATCCCAAATGCGGCTTGAGCCGCTCTACCAGTTTCTCCTTCGGCATGTAGCCCACGATGCGCTCCACAGGCTGCCCGCCCTTGAACAGGATCAGCGTGGGGATGCTCATGACCCCGAAGCGCGTGGCCACCGTCGGATTCTGATCCACATCCAGTTTGGTAACCTTCATTTTGCCGTCGTACTCTTGGGCCAGTTGCTCAATGATCGGGGCGATCATCTTGCAGGGGCCGCACCACGCCGCCCAGAAATCCGTCAGGGTGGGCAGCGGGGATTCCGCAACCTCCTTGTCAAAGTTGGCGTCGGTCAGGTGAATCACTTCTCCCATCAGTCATACCTCCATAAATGTTCGGCGCTAGGCCAGTTTGAGGAACAACTCCACGATGCGGACGATCTTTTCCCTCGCCTCTTCGGTGTCGGGCGATTCCAGGCAACTGTCCATGTACTCGCGCACGATGGCGCGGCCCACGGCATCCAGCGCAGCCCGCACGGCCATCAGTTGGGTGAGGGTCGCGGCGCAATCGCGCCCCTCTTCCAGCATGCGTTGCAGGCCGCGAATCTGACCCTCAATCCGCCGCAGGCGGACGAGGGTAGAGGCTGTCGTTTCTACAGATTCCACGTCTTCGGCGTCTTGCATGGGCATACCCCCCGTGGGTAGGCTTATGCTACACCAACTCGCGCGATTTGTCAAACGCTGCGCGGATAGAGCCATCCACGAATAACATGAATCCACACGAATGGGGAATATAGCCCCGTAGGGCGGCTTTCCGTAGCCGCCGCAGCCTGTGCAGACCCCAAGGGTCTCGGACACCCTTGGAATCTTTGCGCTCGTGGGGGCGCTTGACCTCACCTAACCCCTC